>Ga0082207_1000240_pt1 | contig 32213 bp, 25 predicted proteins | sample LakMenEpi10Aug09_FD_71540 | JGI IMG/M metagenome (GOLD analysis project Ga0082207, IMG submission 71540)
CTTCCTCGTTGACACTTCGGGTTACTGGGCCTGCGGCCCGGTGGCTTCGCTAGTAACCCGAACCGTGAGGGAAGCAGCGACAGTACACGGCCGATGGCTTCGCATGATGATTACTCGAGTGCTTCCTCGTTTACACTTCGGGTTACTGGGCCTGCGGCCCGGTGAACCATGACCCTTCACCGGATTGGTCTATAGCCTAACCTGTGCATCGATCGTTTCAATAATCGACGTGACCTTCTTGATCCTCTTTGCGTCGGTCTCGTATTTCCTGCATGACATCGACTAGGAGTTTTGCAAAGGTCGCCGTCGAAGCTTTGTAGTCTTTGGCTGCAATCTCTCGATCGGCAACTTGGATACGACTCGCCAGAGATTCAAGATTTGGGCTGTGGGAGTTCTTTTTGAGCCATTGATAGAGTTCGTCGACCGCGTTTTTGAGATGATTAGCCAAGGGTGCCGATGGTTTGCATGTGTATTTTCTGTAAGGTGCCTTGCCGAAGCCCTTGGGTTGCGCCCCTGGCTGCTTGCTGACAGCCATCTTGATCCAACCGGTAATGAGTGCAACGAGTGCTGCGGCCGCTGCGAGGATCGCAAGTGGTAGTTGCTGCACCAGGGCAAGACTTGCCGCAGCCAACAATCCGATGGCAGAGATGATACCAAAACTAGTTGGAAATCCAGGCGAGTTACGACTTGCGCCGCCGGCAAGGGCTCCGTTGGTCACACCAAAGTCCCTCTGGATTTCTCCAATGACCACGGTGATATTATCTGGACCTCCGCGAAAATTCGCTAAATCGACAAGGGCCTTGACCGCCGTCGCGGGATCTAAAAGCCCCAGCAGCAGTCCGATTTCTTCGTCGGCGATTTGCCCGCTAAGCCCGTCGCTGCAAAGTAAGAAACGATCCCCTTTGAGCAATGGAAAGGGGCCTTCGACATCGACTTGGACGTTCGGGCTAGGACCCAAAGATCGCGTGATCACATTTTTGGGGATCGAGCTATTGCGAATCATTTCTTCGCTGACTTCACCGGCCGATTGCATCTCCCAGACCAACGAGTGGTCGAAAGTCAATTGCTCGAATGTTTGTCCTCGCAAGCGATACACGCGGCTGTCGCCCACATGGGCGATCACTCCACCGATCGGCAGCAATACGATCGCACTGGTGGTCGTTCCCATGCTGCGAAATTCGGGATTGACCGTTCCTCGAAGATTGATCTCTCGGTTGGTTTCCTCAAAGGCTTTCACGATCGCCTCTGGGCAATCGAGCTTGGTATGAAGTTTCGAATAGTGATGAGGGATCAGTTCGACGCTAAGTCGGCTTGCAAGCTCACCGGCCGCATGAGCACCCATTCCGTCGGCGACGATCAAAAGATCCCCTGCCCTTTGCCATTTCTCGCCATCGGTGGCAATAACAATCGCGAAGCTATCCTGATTGTTGGCACGACGCATACCGATGTCGCTAAGGGCCTCAGCATACACGACCGGCTTCCAGTTGCCCGGAGCTTCGTTTGCTGAGTCATCGTTTCGTGGGGAGCTAACGGTCAAGAGTGATTCCAAACGACGATTAAAATTTCAAGAAACGGGTTTTTTCGAACTCAACAGGATACCCCAAGACCTGCAACATGGGTAGCAAACTAACCGTGGATAAGAGAGTTTCGCTCCCCCTCGAACCAGAACTTGGTCAAGATTGACGATTACCCCCTTGGTGGGGGCACTGCCGTGGGTCTGGGGACCGCAGTGCCGGGTAGTCTGCGTCGAATCGATCCGAATGCCTGCTGGGCGGCTGTGGCCATCTCCGACATGATTTCATCGATTCTATTGCGAAAAACGGCAAAAGCCCCCAACGCGGGAATGGCGATAAGCAACCCGGCAACGGTCGTAATCAGGGCCGAGTAAATCCCCGAGGCTAACTGGCCAGCACCGGCCGTACCCTGCGACAAAGCGACCTCTCGGAACGCCAAAATCATCCCTGCAACCGTACCGAGCAATCCGAGCATGGGGGCAAGATTCCCGATGACGCTCAGATACTCAAGCTTTCGATACATCCTTGCGGCTTGTTCGGCCAGCGCGTCTTCCAAAGACTTTTCAACTGCAGGCCAGCCGTATTCGATCTCGGCGATCCCACTGGCTAAAACGTAAGACAGTGGGCAAGGTTGGTTGCGACACGCTTGATCGGCATCCTTGAGCTTACCCTGGGCAAGCAACTGCCTTACATTCTCATTCAAATCCGCAGGTAACAGATCCTTGCGTTTGAGTGTCAGCCATTGATCGATGATCAAGTAGACGGCAAGGATCGACATGAGGATCAGAGCGATCATGATGGCAACCCCCAGCGGACCACCGCTGAAGATGATTTCAAATACCGTGTCATCAGAAGCATCGCTGGGTTTAGCCAAACCAGTGGGATTGCCTGGGCCACCTTCTGCAGGAGCTTGGGCCATGGCGTTTGGAGTTATCAAGGTGGCTAGAAAAGCTAGACCGATCTGTTGTCTATTGGCCTTCATCCAAACCCTGTTGTGTTTGCGTTGCATAAGTTGCCTTCTAGTTCCCACTAATTGGACAGACGCGCTGCGAGTTCCTGGTCGCCGATGTTCTTTGCTCCTTGGATCGCCTTTTGCAAAGCTCGGTTCCTAAGATGATAGCGATCTTCATGCAACGATGTGACACGCAACCATTCGGTTAGTGCAATCTTTGTTTGGCCTGCTTGATCCAACCTGTGTGCCAAAAGCATGCTCGGGCCAGCTTGCAAGGCCAAGGGCAATTGATCGCGAAGGGCCGTCCACTGGGCAAATCCTGTGGAGAAAACTTCTTCGGGGGTAGCCAATCTCCATAGCTGGGACTTGGCATAGGATGCCATGAGCGAATCGCCGCTGGCGGCGATCGATTTGAGCTTCTCGATGGCAACCAGCCGGTGTTCACCTCCGAGTAACCAAGCTGCCCCGAGGAGCTGCATGGCTGGCGAATTGTTTTCGAGTCCTGCAAGAGCCTCTTGGGTCAATGCCGGAGTGGCTTGCGTAAGTTCATCGGTCCAAGGTAGAGGGATGCGGCTTAGAAGCAGCTCTGGCGATGTGTCTTGGGCAAGAATCTTGAAGATTCTGGCAGCAACTGCGTATTGCTCGAGAGCCACAGCCGAATCGATCATTTCAGCAACCACGATACGTTGTTGCCAACGGGGGATATCGGGCATCGCAAGGGCCGCTTGGCCTTGCTGCAACACCTCGCGAAATTTGTGTTGCACGAACAATTCGTGGACTTGTGCGTAGGCCGGCGACTTCCAATTCGGCTCGATACCTGCGACAAGATCGCCTGGAAAGCTTGACGTACCATTTGCTCCAGGCTTGACGACCACAAGCTGATCGGCTTCCCAAGAAACCACGACCGCTTGGACTTCGATGAACGAACGAGGTTTCCATCGGTCGAGAGAGTTCTCGCCCGGTTCGCCCCAAATGACCTTGCTGGCTCCACCAAACTTCTCGACGGCTTGTCGGTAATATTCCGATTCGGGTGGGGCTACCGTGGGCTCTTGAGCCAATCCCAAACAAACGAGGCATCTGATTTGCAAGGCAAACAGCAAGGCAAGGGCTCCGTAGCGGTTTACGAAGCTGACTCTATGGATCACAATACACCGCCTTTGCAATCAGCATTCTTTGCACGCTTGTAGCTCGAGACACACATGCTCCAACTGATCCACTATCCGCATCCGACACTCCGGTTTACTTCCAAGCCTTTGGCCCGAGTTGACGATTCACTGCGGGACTTGATCGAGCAGATGTTCGAAATCATGTACGAGCACCGAGGAGTAGGCCTAGCAGCCAATCAAGTGAATTTACCCTTGAGGCTCTTTATCGCCAATCCGACCGGGGAAAAAGATTCAGGAGAAGAATTGGTTTTTCTTAATCCGGTGATCCAAAAAGCCAGCGGTACGATCGAAGCCGACGAGGGTTGCCTCTCACTGCCAGGTTTGCATGGCACCGTCAAGCGGAACAAAACGGTACAAGTCAACGCTTACTCGATGGATGGCAAGGAGATCAATCTGAAAGTGGATGGTTTCCTTGCTCGAATCATCCAGCACGAAATCGATCACCTTGATGGAGTACTTTTCATTGATCGGATGTTTGATCAGGGAGCGATCTTAGCTGACGAGATCGCCCGTTTCGAGGCTCGCTTTGATAAACAACGCGAAGAGGGCCAAATTCCCGACGACTCCAAGCTTGATCAGCAGCGGCAGAGCTGGCTAGACAAGTACTGCCGCTAGAAGCTTTTCAAGTCGACGAGCTCTATCGTTTGCCCATTACTTTTCGATCGGGGTTTCCTTGTCCCCGTTTCGAAGGAACGGCTTTCGAGCTTGCTTGCCCTCAACTGGGCTCAGTGGCCGAACCCAAATGTTCCTGAATCGGACCGGATCGCCGTGATCCTGCAATCCGATGGGCCCCTTGGCAGCGTGCTTCTTGTACTCGGGAGGACGATTGAAAGGAGTATCTCCCTTGAGTTCGAAGTGGTTCAGGATCAGGGCACCGTTGTGCACGGCGGTAATGTAAGCGGGCGATTTTAAGGAGCCATCATCGTTGAACCGTGGGGCAGTCCAGAAGATATCGTAAGTGTTCCACTCACCGGGCTTGCGCATCGCATTGACAAGTGGTGGTGTCTGCTTGTAGATCGCTCCGGCTTGGCCATCGTGATAGGTTTTGTTGTCGTAGGAATCTAAAACTTGTAGCTCATATTTGTTCATCAAGAAAACGCCACTATTGCTGCGCCCCTGTCCGCTCCCTTTCGCAGGCGTTGCTGCAGACCATTCGATGTGGACTTGGCAATCTTCAAACTCATCGACACTGGTGATCGATCCTCGCCCGGCAACCAATGCATCCCCTTCGATCTTCCAAGTGTCTGCGTTCTTCCAGTGCGATTTGTCTTTTCCATTAAACAGGATCACAGCGTCCGAAGGTGGCTCGCTGTTGGTGGCACCAGGAGTAATGATGGCCGGTTCTTTCCATTCGATCCCGTTGAGATACTCTTGGGCCATCGTATGGCACGCGCCAGCTGTGACGTACAACAAGGCCAGAGTGCAACCAAACCAACAGTGCATGCGTTTCATCTTCTAATGCTTCTTTACTCGATTTACAACAAGACGGGAAAGGAATGCGATCCTGGTATCCAAGATCGCAATGACAAGTTTTCAGAATACCATGTCCCAGATGGTTTGCGAAGAATTGGGCCGGTTAAATCGACCCGGCTGCGTTACTTGCCCCGCAGGCGAACCGATGCCCAACCCTTAAACCCTGGTTTTTTTGAGTTTTTTGCAATCGCAAGGGGGCTTTCATTCGTGGTATACTCTTAGGGTTGGTTCGGTTGAATCGTTAGCTAATTGCCGTAAGCCTGCGGAGATCGTCCATGAACCTGCTGTCCCTGATCCCCCGTTTTCTCGCTGTGCTAGTATGCTTACCAGCATTGCTTGTCGCTCAGTCTACAGAGCGCCTCGGTAAAGACTTTCCCCATTTGGCGAAATCGCTTAACGAGGGAAACCCCGCAGCGATCAAGACCGCCTTTGAGCAGCTTTCGCCTCAAGACCGCCAGCGTGTTTTGACGGTCTTTCATGCCCAAAGGATTAGTCCCGTTGGTGTAAGCTCTGGTTCCTATACACAACCAGCCAGTCCGTCGGGAATCTTCAGCGGTCCTGCTGGCGAAGGTGGTGCGGCAGGAGGTGGTGCGGCAGGAGGTGGTGCAATCGCGAATTTCTCAGAACTCATGAACCTCATCGAAACGACCATCTCTCCAGATGGTTGGCAAAGTGCTGGCGGAACGGCGACGATGTCCCCGTTTCGACAAGGGGTTCGTATCACGACCGATGGACTGATCGAACGGATTTCAAATGCTAAACAAAACGGTGCGCCGAAGCTCAAAGTGATCCCCGAAGAAATCGCCAGAGGTGGCCCCATCGCGGTGTCGCTGGACGATCTTGGGCAATGGCAAAAACCAACCGACCTTCGCTGGATCTCACTAAGATCTCTCGATGAGCAGCTTCACATGCAAGTCCAACAAGGCACTCGCGGTAGTATCGCTTCGGAACTCCTCGGTGGGTTGTGCCGTATCGATTATCTTGCATGGGACGCAAACACGAACGATTGGCTCATCGGAGGCCCTGCGGGGAATCTTGCTGCGACCAAGCAGGGAGATTTGTTGCACCGGGAGCTTAAGCTCCCTCCTGTTTTACTCGAAGACCTCTTAACCGTTGCACATCATGTTCTCAATGGACTTGGCGAATTTGGATGCTCGATCGACCCGGTGCCTGAGCGACTCGTTGCCGCCTATCAATTGGCCAATGAAAAATCCTCTATACGTTTGCTAGCCCGCGATCCAGAGACCTGGATCGCCCAGTGGAAGCAAAAACTCGGCTTTCAAAAAGCCAATGTCGTTGGCATAGCCCAAGACTCCCCGACCGGTTATGCGTTGCTTATCGCCGATGCACACATGAAACGTCTGGCCTTTGGACTCGAACCGAGCGTAAGTGGACTTGCAAACTATTGGTTGGAATCCGAACGTCTCGGTTATGCCAAAGAGCAATCGATGGTCAGGTGGTGGTTTGCCATGTCCGACAGTTCAATCGCCTTTGATCCCCAAGAGCATATTTATCATTTTCAAGGTTCCAACGTCGCAGTGCTGAGCGAAACCCAAATGATGGGAGCCGATGGTACTCGGTTCGCCGCCCAGCTCCCCGACCGCGCTGCAGATGCTTTTGCCAAAAATTTCACCGCAAAATTCCAGGCCTTGCAGCAAGCTTATCCGATTTACGGCAGGCTCCGTCATGTCTTTGACTTAGCCGTCGTCATGGAGATTATTCGAGCTCGACACGCAAGCGAAGAAAACTCGCAATCCGTCCACAAGCAATTCAAAGTTCTCGGCCAGGCAGCCTACATCCCCCATCTGGAAGTCGCTCCCACGCAAATCGATTCGATCGTCGCAACACGCAAACGCTCCGATGGAACCATCTCCGCGATCGTTAGCGGAGGGGTTTCGGTCGAACCCAAAGTCGTGGGGAATAAATTGAAGGTGTCCCCAGAGATCAAGAATCGAGTATCTTTGGAGATCTCCCCGGGTGACATCCAAGATCCCGAGTCCGACTTGGCCTTGGAAGACCGATTCTGGAAGTAAACTCAAAAAGCGGATCTGTTTGCATGCAAGGACGCATACCCGACTCGGGTTGGAATCATCGAGAAGCCGATCCAACCAACGACGCCTCCGAGGTGGATTCGGGAGAAGAAACCCAGTTCTTTTCCCTCGAAGAACTTGGGAGCGTCTACGCGAATGTCATCCAAGGTCATTCTCAGACGCTTGGTGTTGCAAGACCGTCGCAAGACAATCAAAACGCTCCGGATTTCCAAGGCAGTATCGCGATCCACGGAGAAACCGATGGGATCCCGGTGACAGTATCTTCAATCATCGAGTCTATTCTTTTTGTTGGGACTCGCGATGGACAGTCGGTGAGTCTTGAGCAGCTCAAGCTCGCGATGAAGGAGTTCTCAGAGGCCGAGATTCTCCAAGGTATCGAGCAACTCAATTCCCATCTCGAAGGCCAAAACAGTGCGGTTCGAGTATCGCAAGACCAAGATGGATTCCGACTGGCAATCACGTCCGACTTAGATGCGGTCATCGATGGGCTCAAATGGGGAGCCCCGAAGGAGTCGGTGCTTTCTCAAGGGGCGATCGATTGCCTTTCACTGGTTGCCTATCAACCTGGAATCGATCGTCAGCAAATGGAAGGCCAGCTTGGCCAGGGGATCGGAGCCATCTTGTCCCAGCTCCAGCGTCGAGGGCTCATCCGAATCGAGGAAAACGGTTTTTACACGACCGAGCGATTCTTGGAGATCGCAGGTATCGGGTCGCTCGATGAATTGCCCAAAGCAGATGATCTGTAAGCTTGACTGAGCTCCCTTCAGGAAAAAATCCTGCGGAATTTTGATGCTTTGCAAGTCATAATCTCCCCTCCTGGGTTAAAGACAAATAGCAGGTAAGGATTTTCGGGGTCGGAGTCGTATGAGATTGGACTCCGACTTGATTTGAGCTGACCGGGACGCGGGAGCGCAAGCTGTGGTCGACGAATCGATGAAAAACGCAATGAGGCAATGGACGATCGCTCAGCCGATCGTTTCGAGCTTTGTCAGTGCGATGGTTCGCGATTACTCAGCGCGCGATGACCTGATGCAGGACATCGCCATCGCGGTCTTGGAGTCCTTTGACCGTTACGACCCTTCGCAGCCTTTTGCAGCCTGGGCCATTGGTGTCGCACGCAATCGAGTCCGCCTGTATTTTCGAACCCTGCACCGAGATCGCCTACGTTTCTCCGATTCGATCATCGATCTGCTTTCCGAGGACTTCTCAAAGATATCAACATCCGAGTTGCACCGTTTGGAGCATCTGCAAACTTGTGTAGATAAACTCGATGGGGGCTCGCCGTGAATCCTAAGGATCTTGAGCTGATCCATCGTTACCTCGATGGCCAAATCACCGAATCTGAGCTTCAGATATTCGAGCAACGCTTGAAAGACTCCAATGAGTTACGGCAGGCGTTTGTCCAAGCTACATTGCTTGACGAAAGCCTCCGTCATGCATTGGGTAAGGTTGTAAATGAGGGTCCCAAAAACGAATCGGTAATCCTTGCTGAATCGCAAGTTGATTTTTCAAAGGGGGCCATTCGATGGCGGTCGGTCGTAGTCGTCCTGGCGACATCGATCCTTTTGCTGATGGGTTTGTTTCTGCTGTCGAACCGCAATCAACTTAGTGCCTCTGAAGAGTTTGGCAGGATGCTCAAATCTCTTTCCAAGGGGGATAGGCTCTACCGTATCGATGTCGAGCAGGTCGTGTTGCCTAGCAAAAAGCAAATGGACAAGTACGATCGCACGCGCCCGCCCAAGCCGACTCTCGAGGGTGCAAAACTCTACGTACGCGGGTTGGATCAATTCGTTCTGATGCGGTTCGTCGACGATGCCTTGCGGTTTGTCACAGGGAGTGACGGTCAAATCGGCTGGGCAATCGCTCCGAGTGGTCCGGTGCGTATCAGCAGTGACACCCAGCGATTCAATCGAGACCTACCAGGTCATGAGCACTCGATTCCGCTTGGGAATCTATCGCAAGGCTTAGAGCGGATTCAAAAGGCTTATGCGGTTCAGATTGTAGCGGCCGCATCGAACGAGCAGTTCGAGGAGCAAGAAGCGATGCTTATCGCCACCAAAAAATCAGGCGAGCGGGGGCCAAAACGAATCGAGATCCAATACGGCAAGCAAAGTGGTCGAATCGCGCAAATTCGATTCGTCGAAATGCCTTACGGTCCTGAAAGACTCACGGTCCGATTGACTCTCCTGGATGAGCTTTCGTTACCGGATAACTTTTTTAGCCACGCTTATCACCACCCTTCTGATCAAGACGTTATCGATGAGGATACCGAGCAGAAATGACTAGCAAATCGAGTTGGATGACTGGCCTGCAATACCAGCGCAGACGCCCTCTACTGGCAGGTGTTTCGCTTGTCCTATTGCTGGCGACTTGGTTCGTCGCATCGATGGTCCTGCCTTCGATCGCGCAGGATCCGAATAAACCCAAGCCGGCAGGTAAAATTCGAAAGCCTTCGATGGCAGATACGATTCGTGCGAATATTTATGCCGACAATTGGTTCATGCTTTACAATTAACGGTGAATTGACCGTCGTCGACTCGATCAAATTCATTCCCCATAACGTCATCAGCGTGGATTTGCTCCCGAGTTATCCGATGACGATCGCTGTGATGGCACGCGACAACGCAGATCCCAAAACTGGAATGGAGTATGCCAACACCAACATCGGTGATGGAGGATTTATCCTTAAGTTTGCAGACGGAACCATCACCGATGCAACTTGGAAAGCCAAAGCCTTCTCGACAGGACCGGTCGGTGGGGACACCAAGAATCCACGCGTCGAGAATACACCTTTGCCAGAGAATTGGTTCGCGGTCGACTATGACGATAGTTCGTGGCCAAAAGCCAAAGAATACAGCGAAGAAGAGGTTAAACCAAAGCAACCCTACTACGACAACGATTTTCAGGGTGCCAAGTTCATTTGGTCGGATGACGTCAAACTCGATAATCTGGTGCTGTTCCGCAAACGCGTCGATGTAGCACCCGACGGAAAAGAACGCATGGACTTTACCAATCTCAACAACGTCGTTCCTGAGCAACCACCGCGAGGTGACAGGCGCGGCCCCCCTAAGTAGGTTTTTCTTTTCTGTTGGTTTTCGTCGAACACCGATTCGATTTTCTGGAGTCCTGCGGGCATGTTCAAGATTTTAAAAAGATCCCGGATGCTACCGATCGTGTTTTCAATCGCAGCCATCTGCTTTTCATCCTTATTGCTCGCGCAGGATCCGGCGAAACCTCGTAGAAACGATAAGCCAAACCCCAACAACAATCCAAGCCGAAATCCGCCGAATGCTGGTGGCGGGCCCAAGGGTGGAGGAGGAAGCGGACTTGGAGGATACGAAAAGCCACCTTTGCCAGCCAACGACGTTCCGGCCAGAGATCTCGATCTGGTTCTCGGAAGGCCAACGGATAGTTCGATCACACTTCGGGTCATGCCTTTCAAGAACGGACAAGGCCGTGTTCGTTACGGAGTTGACCAAGGCAAGTCTGGAGCAAGCAACATCGGGAACCTGCAGACGACCGATTGGAATAATTTTCAAGATGATGCTCCGCTAACGATCGAGTTGACGGGACTAAGCCCTAACACGCGATACAGTTACACTTGGGAGTATCAAGTCGACGGAGCCTCAAAGAGTGTCGAAACTCCGGTCTACACTTTTCACACTCAAAGGGCTCTCGGTAGCAACTATGTCTTTACTGTAACGTCCGATTCTCACTTGGATGAGAACTCTAGCGGCGATGTCTACTTACGCACTCTTGCGAACTTACTGGCTGATCAATCCGATTTCCATCTCGAACTCGGCGATACGTTCATGACGGGTAAGTACAAACAGCCTCAGTTTTCGTACGGGCACTATCTCTCCCAGCGTTATTACCTTGGGTCGGCTTGCCACTCGGTCCCATATTATTTGGTACTCGGGAATCACGATGGCGAGTCACCTGCAAGAGGCGATACGGTATGGGCTACCAAAACGCGCAAGGCATTATTTGCGAATCCTGCGCCAAACCATTTCTACACTGGAAACCCAGACGAATTTGGTCAACTTGGGACACTGGATGACTACTTTGCATGGCACTGGGGCGATGCGCAGTTTATTGCTTTGGATCCCTACCGTTACACCTTGGAACGGCCTCGACGCGGGGAAAATAACGAGAAGGGGAACTGGTTTTGGACACTCGGTGAAAAACAGTATCGTTGGTTGCAAAAGACGCTCAAAGAGAGCAAGTCCAAGTACAAGTTCGTCTTTATCCATCACTTGGTAGGTGGTGCAGATCAGAACAACCGTGGAGGTGCCGAGGCGGCTCCTTTTTGGGAATGGGGTGGCAAGAGTGCTGATGGCAAATATGAATTCGATAAATACCGACCAGGTTGGGAAAAACCGATTCATCAATTGCTTATCGATCACGGAGTCCAAATCGTATTCCATGGTCATGATCACATTTTTGCCAAGCAGGATCTTGACGGAATCGTTTATCAGGAAGTTCCTCAGCCAAGCCACTCACGCCTTGGGAACACTCGAACCGCAGCCGAGTATGGATACCTTAGCGGTGAGATTCAGCCGAGTTCTGGACATATTCGCATCCGAGTTTCTCCGGAGCAAAGCCGAGTCGACTACGTTCGCTCTTACTTGCCCAAAGACGAAGACGCTCGTCGACGCAATGGCGAGGTCAGTTACACCTACGAAGTTCATCCGAAGTAGTATTCAACACCCAGTCGAAGGTATGTTATCTATGCGCCGAATTCTTTCCATACTCTTCCTCGTTCTGCTTTGTTGTGGACGGGTTCGAGCCGACGAGAGACCCAACATCGTATTAATGCTCTCGGACGATCAGGGCTGGGATGGCTTATCAGTTCCTATGCATCCGGAAGTCCCAGCTTCCAAAGGACAGCTCTTTTACACTCCGAACCTTGAACGACTCGCTGCTCGAGGCATGCGTTTCTCGAACGCTTATTCCCCTGCCCCGGTATGCTCACCGACGAGGATTAGTTTGCAAACCGGCAAGAGTCCTGCGCAGTTGCACTGGACCAAAGCAGCACCTGCAGAAACAGGGCAGAAACTCATTGAACCTAGGCTCATCAAAAACATCGCTGCTTCGGAGACCACCATCGGCGAGATGCTTCGAGGTGCCGGTTACGCGACGGCCCATTATGGAAAGTGGCACATCAGCGGAGGTGGCCCCGGTGAACATGGTTACGACGAGCACGATGGGGATACAGGCAACGAACAAGCCTTCAAATTTCAGGATCCCAATCCAGTCGACATCTTCGGCATGGCCCAGAGGGCTGAGGAGTTCATGCAAAAGAGTATGAAAGCAGGTAAGCCTTTTTATATCCAGCTTTCTTGGAATGCACTTCATGCAAGTGAGAACGCCAATAAGGCTACGCTTGCCAAATATCAAGCCAAGATGTCTGGAGAGAACGAAAAACGAGTCACCACGGCCGCTATCACCGAAGATCTCGATACCGGAGTGGGCAAAGTCATCGATTCGATCGATCGGCTCGGATTAGCCAAGAACACCATCATCATTTATATGTCCGATAATGGTTCGGGTGGCGGAGGTGGTGGCGGCCAAGCTGGTGGAAGACGTTCCGGACTGCACGGTGGCAAAGGTGGAGTTTGGGAAGGAGGAATTCGAATCCCGTTTATCATCGCAGGGCCAGGCGTTGAGGCCAACTCGTGGAGCCATACTCCGATTGTCGGCTATGATTTATTCCCAACCTTCTGCCAATGGGCTCGAATCGATCGCTCGAAACTTCCCGCCCGCATCGAAGGAGGAAGCATCGCCGAGATCGTAAGCAACGGTGGAAACGGGAGTGTGCAGAGACCCAACGAGGGACTTGTATTTCACTTTCCCCATTACCAAGGTGAGGGTGGTCCGCAATCCTCGATTCGTGTTGGCGATTGGAAGCTAATCCACTTCTACGAAGATGGAAGAGAGGAACTCTACAACCTCAAAGACGATTTGAGCGAACGCAAAAATTTGGCCAATCAAGCGACTTCCCAAGCTCAGGATTTGCATCAACGGCTCGAAAAGTATCTGGCCCAAGTCGATGCGCAATTCCCAACGAAAAATCCCGATTTCAATCCCAACAACCCACCCGAACCTCGCAAACGAGGTGGGAAGAACAACAAGGCTCCTGCGAAGCCAGGGGCTTTTTAATCCCTAAAACACGATCGACTCTAAACCCATACGAAGAGCAGGAATGATGAGAACAAGAAACGCTAAAGCCTCAGCTTTTTTAGTCGCTGCGCTTGCTGGCAGCGTCATGTTCGCAGGTTACGGTGCTGCGCATGAAGGGGGGCACGGCCCGTCTGGCTCGGTCGCTCCAAGCAAGTCGACATGGACGATCGCAAAGACCGGTCGGCACTTCCACGGTAGTTTCCTTTCTGCCGACGAGAGCCTTGCCAAGTTCGAGACTGGTGGCGGAAAGGTGTTGGAAGTTCCACGAGCGGATCTGATCCAAGCCGATAGCAAGTGGATCACCGACCGACTGGAAGACATTCGAAAGATCAACGAGAGCAAATCCGTCCGCTTCGTGAAAATCGAAGTAGAACCGGTGCTGGATCCAACTGCGGAATTTTTCGCAGCCGAGGATGCTCCAGCGATGCATGAACATTTTAAGCCCTTCGAAAAGACGCTAGGACTCAGATGGGATAGCGACTTTTTCTATGTCGAATCCAACGGTATTCCTGACCATCAGATGATGGTTGGCATCACCGCTTGGCAGCAACAAGTCCCCTTGCCTCAAGCTTACACAGGCCGCAATGCGTGGCGTATTCCCTTGCATCCCAAACCGGCTCAAAAGCCGATGTCGGCCAAAGATAATTTTTTCCGAGGTGCCATCGCTCTTGCGGTCAACGGTGTTCCGATTTTCAATCCAATCAAGAACGATGGCAAGACCGATACGCTTCTGGCAGGGGAACTCGATCAGTGGGGAGGCCACTGCGGTCGAGCCGATGACTACCACTATCATATAGCTCCGATCCATCTGGAACCTATTGTTGGAAAAGGCAAGCCGATTGCTTATGCCCTCGATGGATATCCCATTTACGGTTATCAAGATGCGCAAGACAACCAACCCTTGGATTGGATGAATGGTCACAAGGATCAGCAGGGCAATTACCATTATCACGCCACTAAGAAGTACCCTTACATCAATGGTGGATTCTACGGTCAGGTTGTCGAGCGCGATGGCCAAGTCGATCCTCAGCCTAGGGCCGAGAGTCCAAGACCCGCTTTACCACCCATGCGCGGAGCCAAAATCGTAGGTTTTGAAGAGACCGAACCTAAGAGTTTTCAGTTGACCTACGAGGTCTCAGGACGCAAAGGCTACGTGCGGTATAAACTGCAAGACAATGGCGCGGTCGCATTCGAGTTTCAAGATCCCAACGGCAAATTGACCAAGGATAACTACCAAAATAGAGGCGGTCGCCGGGGTGGCGGCCCAGGTGCTCAGCCTCCGCCACGCAATGACAGGCCTCCACGCGATGGTCAGCCTCCGAAAGAACCGAATAATGCAACGTCTGATCGTGCGAAAGTTCAAGTAGGAACGATCAAGGTTGCCAGCGGTTCGGTGGATGGTCGAGGGATGCTCATTAAGGATTGCACCTGCGATGGTTCTGGACAATCCCCAGCGGTAGCTTGGGAAAACCTCCCTGAGGGAACTAAGTCGATCGCCGTGTCGCTATGGCATGAGGCTCCCGACCAACAGAAGTCTTATTGGCTCGTTTACAATGTACCAGCGACTGCAGCTGGGATAGGACAAAACAAGAAGCCTGAAGGGACGGTTGGGCTAAACGACAAAAAACGCAACGAATACGATCCGATGTGCTCGAAAGGGCCTGGCGTTAAAACCTACCACATCACTGTTTATGCACTATCGAAGAATCTTGATCTGCCTGCCAAAGAGGTTGATCGCAAACGATTGCTAGAAGCGATCAAGGATTGCAAGCTGGCCGAAGGTACGCTCGATTACCAATATGAACGTCCCAAGCAGTAGAGTGGGTCATTCAAGACCAAGGCTGCCGATGATTGCGCAGGTGCCTTGCAAAGCCGCGTGCAACGAACGTTCACGCTCTCGCGGTAGTCCATCAAGGGCCCAGCATTCGGCTTCGTAGGTAAGTCGATGCACAGCGTTTTCGACCCACAAGCGGTGTTCTTCGATACCATTCTCGTCGAGTTTGCGAGGAATCGTCAGTCGCGAGCCGAGGATCATGCGGGCTCGTGAACCAGGTCTTGGGATTGCAAAACGGTCCCAAGTCGGAGCGCGGTAGGGACGGTGGTAGCCGATTCCAACTGGGATGATGGGCAGTTGAAGCAGCGAACTGAGCTGGATACAACCGGGAGCTAGAACCCTGCGGGGGCCTTTGGGGCCATCGGGGGTCACGACAAGACTGCTGTTTTGATGCTCCTTTCGGTACTGAAGGATCGCCTTGAGTCCGCCTTTGGTCGATGATCCACGGACGGTATGGTATGCAAAATCCTGCGCCATCCAATCAAGCCAATTCGCGTCGCGATGCTGACTTACAAGAAGGGTCATTCCATGGCGACTTCGGGTGACGAACGGCAGGAGTATATTTTCGTGCCAAAAAATATAGATCGCCGGCGACGTGAATCGATCGGTCGTCACATCGGTATCGTCTAGGTAATCGGCCACGCGAGCATCGAGGGTTCTGACCAATCCTTTGATCGAAAACCCTAAAAGGAAAGCTGCTGGACGTAGGATGTTCTGATTCACTGTGCGCTTAAGCGAAATCGATTTTCACTCTTCCTTGGAACACTTCGACTGCCGGCCCAGTCATGAATACGTGATTGTTGCTTTCGTCCCAACGCAGGGTTAGGTCGCCACCGGTAAGGTGATTGAGGATGGTGCGATCGGTTCTTTCGGTCAGAACCCCCGCGACGCACACGGCGCTGGCCCCAGTACCACAAGCCCAAGTCTCCCCAGATCCGCGTTCCCAAGTACGCTGACGTACTTCGCCTCGCGCAAGGATCTCGACAAACTCCACGTTGGTGCGTTTCGGAAAACGCTCATCGTTTTCAATCAAAGGACCGATTCCCAAAACCAGTTCGTCGGTCAATTCAGGCACGAAGATCACGCAGTGGGGATTGCCCATCGAGACGCAGGTTCCAAAAAGCGTATGGCCTTTGTAGTCTAAGCGGTGGTTGACGACCGCTTCATTGGGATTACCAAGCGTCGTAGGTATCTGGCTTGCAAGCAACCTAGGTTCCCCCATGTCGACGGTAACTTGGTTGACCTTACCGTCCTGTACGTTCAAATCCAAGGAGAGAACTCCCGCACCGGTTTCAATCGATAGTTTTGGCTTTCGAGCGATCCCCGAATCGTGAACGAACTTGGCGACACACCGGATCCCGTTTCCACACATTTCCGACTCGCTTCCGTCAGCGTTGAACATGCGCATGCGAGCGTCTGCTTGGGCCGAGGGAAGGATCAGGATCACGCCGTCGCCACCAATTCCAAAGCGACGGTGCGATAGTTCGATTGCAAGTCGTTCTAGATCATTCGGCAGTGCCTGCGAGAAGCCTTCGATGTACACATAATCATTCCCGGCCCCATGCATTTTCGTGAACGCTAGTTCCTTCACGGCAAGCCCTTTGTCTTGAATGGTAGTTTGGAAAGTCAGACCTCATCGGAGAGTTCCGACGGGCGGTCGGTATTATGATAAGATTGCCTGCAGATTCCTAGACGAACTCGTGCTCGGATGCCGGGAGTTGCTAAGCGCATTGACGTTTACACTCTTAAGCATTCGCATCATTGCGATTGCTAAACTCCTTTCGAGCACGAGCACCGTTTCACTGAGCACGAGCACGAGCAGCCAGACCCAAAAAAAGAAACGCCGCAAGCGGGGCCTACGGCGTTCCAGGAGGGGTTGATCGATGGGTGGTGTGTAAGCCTTTAGCCTACGACTTCCTTGATCTTTTGCAGGAAGTGGTCGCCACCGTCTTTGCTGAGTTCCTTGGCGTGCTTTTCAGCCTTCTTGACATCGGTGTACTCGAACACAGCAACTCGCTTGAGGTGTTGATTGAAAACACCCCAGTAGAGTTTTACGCGAGGTTCAGCGGCGGACTTTCTGGTTCGTTTTGGTTTGGTTTCGACAGTAGCTTCCGTGGTCGTCGTATCGGCTTCCGTGGCCTTCTTCGTTTTCTTTGAGTTAGTCGCACTAGGCATGCTGAGAGGCTCCGTTAAAAAATAAGGAAGAAAGCAATAAATGTCTGCTACAGCGAGAGGGACCCCGATTACCGGATTTAAGGTCGTTTTGGGTTTTGTTCCACTGAGGCAAACATGAATTATAGCCGGCCTGGGCCAGTCGCGATACGGTTTATTTGGAACTTGTTAAGAGATTCCAATCGTGAAAGCTAGCAAAACCCAGGGTTTTTGGGGCTTTCTACCCATAGAGGGGGGATCATTGTATCAGCCCTGGACCTGGAAGAACTTCTCGAAGATGGCAACACCGATGTCATTGAGTTTGGACTGGAAATCATCGATAAACTCGTGCAGACCATTGTCCATGACTTCCTCAATGTCGAGAAACTCCAGTTCGGCTCTTAAGCGTCCTAGCAATTGCTCAGGGCGATTGCTGTAATTGCCTTGGGTGCCCCCTGTGATCTGAAGCACCGACTGTTCGGCTCGTGAAATGCAGAACCTCACGGCGCGAGGAAAGTCCCGATCGAGTAACAAGAAAGCGGCCACGGAGTTCGGTGAGAGCCTTCCAAATTTACGCCTGTACATTTCAAGAGCACTGGCGCTTTTGAGGAGCATTCCCCACTGGCTGATGTCCAGCGATGTTCCTACGTCTTGGACACTCGGCAGAAGCAAAAAATATTTCACGTCCAGAATCCGCGAAGTCTTATCCGCCCGTTCGAGCATGGCCCCGAGTCGACCGAAGTTCCATGCTTCACCGTGGGACATCGTTCCGCTGACAACACCTTCGATCAGATAGCCAAATTGGCGAACTTTCGCAAAAAACTCAAATGGGGACTCGACGGCTTGGGTGTCGTTGCGGCTTTCGCGAACGAAAAGATAGAACTTGTTGAGTTCTTCCCAGATCGGGCTACTGAGCATTTCGCGGCTCTGCCTGGCGTTTTCGCGGGCGAACTGCAAACAGGAAAGGATCGAGTTGGGATTGGTTTCGTCGAACGTTAAAAAGCGGATCACATCCTCCTGTGTCACCTTAGGATAACTCTCAAAGAACCCTTCTTGGTCGCCCGTTGTATAGATTAGGGCTTCCCATTGATGATCGATTTGGTCACCCAAACCAAGAGTGAGGTTCAATGTCACATCGATAAAACGAGCGACGTTCTCGGCTCGCTCGGTGTATCGTCTCATCCAAAAAATGGAGTCGGCTACGCGTGAGAGCATGATGCTTGGAATCTCCCATGAATGCTCGGACTCTTCAAAACCATCCGCTCTGTATTTGCTCTTTGATTTAGCATGTTCGCATCACCCAAGTATCCTTGCTGCCACCCCCTTGGGAGGAATTGACTACCAACGAGCCTTTGACCAAAGCGACACGGGTCAATCCGCCTGGAACGATGTAAATGTCTTCGCCGTAGAGGATGTAGGGTCTAAGATCCACATGACGGCCCTCGAGGGTATCTCCGCATAGTGTCGGAACCGTCGAGAGTGCAAGCATCGGCTGGGCAACGTAATTTCGCGGATTGCTCTGTATTTGCTCTTTGCAAGTCGCCAGTTGCTCTTTGGTGGCTCGAGGGCCAAGCACGATTCCATAGCCGCCTGATTCGTTGGCGGGCTTGACGACCAGTTCGTGGATATGATCCAAGACGTACTGGCACTCTTTGGGGTCGGCGCACATGTAAGTCGGAACATTCGGTAGGATGATCGATTCCCCGAGATAAAACTCGATCATCTTCGGCACGTACGCATATACGGCTTTGTCGTCGGCCACGCCTGTGCCCGGAGCATTGACCAAGGCGACTTTGCCTTGGCGGTAGACATCCATAAGCCCACGGACGCCCAGGGTTGAGTCGGGACGAAGCACGCTCGGGTCGAGAAAATCATCGTCAATCCTTCGATAGATGACATCGACTTTCTTGAGGCCTCGGGTCGTACGCATCCATACGTAACCATCGCTGACTAACAAATCGGAGCCTTGAACCAACTCGACACCCATCTGCTGGGCAAGGAAACAGTGTTCAAAGTAGGCTGAGTTGTAGACGCCTGGGGTCAGTACGACCACATTGGGTTCTCTGGCCGATGCGGGTGCTACATATTGAAGCATCTTCAGTAACTGCTCTGGATACGTCTCGACCGGAAGAATGTTGCGGCCTTCGAACAACTGTGGAAAGGTTCGCTTCATCACTTCGCGGTTTTCGATCACGTAGGAGACTCCCGAAGGACACCTCAGATTGTCTTCGAGCACATAGATTTGGCCATCTGCGCCCCGAACCAAATCGGTACCGGTGATGTGGCACCAAATCCCTTTCGATGGGTTCATGCCATGGAGTTGCTTGAGATAGCCCTTGCTCGAGGCGATCATGTACTCGGGCATTACCCCTTGGCGGACAATGCGCTGCTGGTGGTACATGTCATCGATGAACATGTTCAGCGCTCGAATGCGCTGCTTGAGTCCCTGTTCGATCGTTCTCCATTCGGCTTCGTGAATCACGCGTGGGATCAAATCAAAGGGCCAGATCTTTTCGGTGCCCGCTGCGTGCCCATAGACATTGAAGGTGATCCCCATGTTGAGCAGTTCGTGATCGGCCGCCCGCTGGCGCTTTTGCAGTTCTCCTAATGGAAGCGATCCGAGACGATCGGCTAAGAATTCGACGCCCGGTCTGGGGTCCCCACCGGGTGCAAACATCTCGTCATAAAAGCCAACGCAGTCATAACCCGAGATAAGGTTTGATCGCGGCGGCTGGTTGCCACCCTGGAATTGTTGCATGATCGCCCCTGGATTGCCCAATTCGACTGCTTGGAATAAACGCTAGGTGCTTGGTTCGTCAGCAGTCTAGCGACGCCCATTGCTCTCTTAATGCTCAATCTCTTGATAATTCATCAAGCAGAGAGTGTTGAGCGTTAAGTAAGCAAATGATGCGCCACAAGAGGCTACGGGTCCTCGAAACGGCTTGGCCATTGTCGATGATTTCTCCGAAATCATCGCTTTTGCATCAGAGTCACGCCGATGAGATCAAGCCGTTTTGAAACCCATCGATTGCTTGATGGAGTTGAGTAGTTCAACGGCGTGTTGGATTTCGGCTTTTTGCCGCGCGGGCTCTTGGGGGATCTCACGCTCGATGGTCAAGGGCCCGCTGTAACCGATCTCCTTGAGAGTTTGCAGGTATAACCCGATGTCGACTTGCCCCTTGCCCAAGGGGACTTCGGCTCCCCATGTTTTACCGGGTTGGGAACTCCAAGTGGCATCCTTGCAATGAACACTCCGTACATACTTTCCGACCTTGCGCAAAGCTTCGATGGGCTCTCCGGTACCATAGAGGATCATGTTCGCAGGATCGAAATTGATGAATAAATTCGATCGCTGAGTGTCGGAGATAAACTGCAACAGAGCATCGGCGGTCTCTTGACCGGTTTCCAAGTGGATGGCTTGTTCGTTTTTGGCCGCATGATCGCATAGATTGCGAGTCACTTCGATCACCTCTGCGTAGTCTTTGCTCTTGGTGTCGTGCGGAACCACACCGATGTGCAGACCGACTACATCACAGCCCAAGAGACGTGCGAAATCGGCGATCTCTTTCATTTCTTTGAGTCGTGCTGCACGAGTTTCCGCAGGAACCAATCCGATGGTTCGCTCGACGGTTGGGATATCGGCGTAGCTTTCCCCATCGAAGCCACCAAAGACACATGTCAGTTCAATGCCATAGTCATCGAGCTTCTTGAGAAACGCTTCGGCCGCCACAGGTGTTCGACCAGAAGCATGTGGAGTGTGCAATTGAATCGAAGGCACCCCTAGTTCGCGTGCAACATCTAAGTGAACCCCAAGTCCAGCATCGATGCTGGTAAATACGCCAATGGACCACGGTGCTAAAGGCATTTAGAAAACCTTTCAAGTTCAGACAATAAATCGTGAGGAGTTTCGGAGGGAGGACTTGGGGTTAAAACGGATCTTAGAGCATCCGCGAGCGAGCCATCGCGTCTTCTGCCATACGGATAAAGCCCGTATCGCCAGTGCCTGCATAGGCGCGTTGGTAGGTGACGCTCAAGAGCGTGAAATTGAAGCCTTCGTTAGGCTCGATTTGGCAAGCCTTTTCAGCGTGTGCGACCGCCCGATGGTGTTCGCCCATACTTGTAAAAATACGCGCTAGGGTTAAGTGGCTAAGCACATGCTCGGGGGATTCTTCGAGGATACCTAAGAGCAAGTCGCGAGCCTCCTCGGCCTGCCCGGAATCTTTGAGTTTCTCTGCTTGGCTATAGCGTTCGTTGACGGTGCTCATGAGGCCCTTGGAGTAATGGAGCGTGAGTATTTCTTTGTTGAACTTGGACGCTAGTCGATCGGCAGAAAAGCGTGTCCTACCGGTTAGCTCGCCGGCAATTGTAGCGTCAGGAGAACAGCTTTGGAAACAGTATCCCGGCTTTATCCATGGCTTTGCCTATGGCAGTCGGGCCCCGAGACGGTAATATTTTCCGATCGCGAAGGAAAGGCGATTCTCCACCCAGTCCTTGCGCATGTTTTGTCTCTAGGATACCTCTGACGAAAGCTTGGATTCCCCATGGAAATTTGGCCTGCGATCGACCTGCTTGGGGGCAATTGTGTCCGGCTCAGGCAAGGAGATTACTCTCGAAATACCGTTTTTAGCCAACAGCCGAGTGTGATGGCCAAGGCTTGGTTTGATGCCGGCGCTGAGTTCCTCCACTGCGTCGATTTGGATGGGGCGAAATCTGGAAGCATCGTCAATCATCAAGCGGTTAGTGCAATTTTGGCCGTTGCCCGAGGCAAAACGGTGCAACTCGGCGGAGGTGTCCGGAGCGAAGACTCCATTCGAAAACTCTTTGCCTTGGGGCTCTCGCGATTGATCGTCGGAACCGCCGCACTGAAGGATCCTCGATGGTTCGGGCAAATGTGCCAAGAGTTCCCCGACCGGTTGGTTTTAGGTCTGGATGCCAAATCCGGGATGGTGGCCACCGAAGGCTGGTTGGATGTTTCAAAAACCCCAGCGAAACTTTTGATCGACCAAGTTGCCCAGTATACCGATCGGTGCGCAGCGGTCGTTTACACCGACATCGAAAAAGACGGCATGATGGAAGGCCCGAATTTCCAGAGCCTAGCCGAAATTCAAAAGGCATCTCCCTTCCCCGTCATCGCATCGGGCGGAGTGACGACCCTTGAAGATCTCAAGCGGCTTGCCGACCAAGGAACTCACGGTGCGATCATCGGGCGGGCACTGTACGAAGGGACGATCCGGCTCGAAGACGCTCTTAGAATTAGCTAATTCGATAGTTCGGCAAAACATTTTGGGTTCAACCTAGCCTAAGGCTTGTTTCGTCGATTCGTTCTAAGGTACACTCAGGGGATAAGTGTCCGTTTGGCACTTAGTGGGAGTGCAGAAATTGCACAGGCGGTCCCGCGTTTTTTCCAATGGAAGATCGCCCCAGAAGATTGGGGCGAGTAAGACAACCTGGAGTTCGTCGAATGAAAAAAGTTGAAGCTGTTGTTCGCCACTTCAAACTTGAAGACGTCAAAAACGCGCTGACAGAGCGAGGGATCCACGGGATGACCGTCACAGAGGTTCGAGGTTTCGGACGTCAAAAGGGTCATACCGAAATCTATCGGGGTACTGAGTACGCTGTGGATTTTGTTCCTAAGGTCAAAATTGAAGTCGTGTGCTCTGATTCCAATCTTCAGTCGGTGATCGATATGATCGTCAAGACCGCGCAGACCGGGCAAATCGGAGATGGAAAGATCTTCGTTTCAACTCTGGAAAACGCGATCCGCATCCGCACTGGAGAGCAGGGAGAGGACGCGCTGTAGGGAGCTTTCTCAACCTCTAGCATTCGTCGAATAAGACTTGTCCTCTCTTCATCCCCAAGTCATTGAGTCGAGGCAACAGCTCGCCGAAGCGCGGCTCAAATCGGCGAATCTGCATGCGTCTGGAAATACCGGACCACAGGTCTGTCTTGCTTGGGCCGATTCGGTCGATGCCATTGTCCATCGGCTGCTTTCGGTCGCTTGCCAAGAAGAGAATGTGGATCCGACCAAGTTTGCCTTTTTGGCTTTAGGAGGATACGGGCGTCGGGACCTCGCCCCCTACTCCGACTTGGATCTGATGCTCTTGCACAACAACCTTCCGGAGAAAATTCTTCAGGGGTTGGCTAGAAAAGCCTCTCAAATGATCGGTGACACGGGATTTCAACTCGGGTTCTCGGTGCGCACGCCCTTCCAGTGCCGCCAGTTGGCTTGGACGGATGCCCAAGTCTTAACGTCGCTGGTCGAAATGCGACTGGTCTTTGGATCTGAGTCGCTCTTTAATTCGTTCGAAAACTCCTTCAAAAATGGAGCCAAACTGCGGTGGCGTTCGCTTGCGGGGATGATCGAAAGGGAGCGGCTTGAGGAAAGGCAAAAGTATGGCGAGACGGAGTTTCTGCTGCATCCAAACGTCAAGCGATCTAGGGGGTGTTTGAGGGATGTTCAGATTGTTCGCTGGATCGGATTTGTCTGTTTTGGCGAAAAAAGCCCCGAGCAGCTTCGGGATGTAGGCCTGCTTGCCGAAGAAGACTATGCTCCGATCCGCGATGGATACGATTACCTGCTGAAGCTTAGGAATCAGTTGCATTTCATGGCTGGCAGAGGCTTGGATTCCCTGGATCGCTCTAAGCAAATGGAACTCGCCAAATGGATGGGATTCCAAGGTCACGAAGGAGTCTTGCCAGTTGAGGAATTCATGACGCAATTCTTCGAGCTGACCAGTGAGCTGCGATACAGTTCGGCCAACTTCGTCGGCATGGCTAGATCCCGTCTGACTCCGTTCGGCTTTCTCTACCGATTTTTAAGTCTTTCGGCAGGAAGGAATCTGCGTCTGGGGCTCAAAGAAGTCTGGGCGACCCGTAAAGGACTTGAGCGAATCAAAGACGATCCGGGCATGGTGCTCGAACTCATGCAAATTGCCAACAGGCACCAGCGTCGCATCGAGCACAAGACTTGGCGGACGATTCGCAAAGGGATGCTCAATCGTATCGATAAGCCTGTCGGACCCGAAGCAATCAGCAGATTCCTAGGGCTCATGAGCACCCCAGGCCGACTTGGCGAAATTCTTCGTCGTTTGCACGAACTGCGAGTCCTTGAACAAATCATTCCGGCTGTTCGGCACACGCGCTCGTTGCTTCAATTCAACGAGTACCATAAATACACCGTCGATGCACACTGCATCAAAAGCGTCGAATGTGTCGAAGAGTTTGCTAAGCGAAACGATTTTCTCGGTGATCTGTATCGCAAGTCCAAACAGAAGCTCATCCTGCATTTAGCACTTCTTCTGCATGATCTTGGGAAAGGCTACGTCGAAGACCACTCGGAGGTAGGATTGCGGATCGCCGATGAAACGTCGCATATTCTCGGGTTATCCGAAGCGGATCGCGAACTGATCTGCTTTTTGGTTCATCAGCATCTGATCATGACACTCACGGCATTCCGGTTCGATCTAACACAGCTCTCGACGATCGTCAAATTCGCGCAACAAGTCGGATCCTTGGAAAGATTGCAATTGCTGACCCTCCTTTCCTGCGCCGACCTAGCTGCAGTCGGACCGGGTGCTTTGAACGACTGGAAGCTCAATCTGATCCATCAACTCTACGATGCGACCGCCTCCCAGTTGCAAACCGGTGAACCTCTCGAACACCAATCTTCGGCCAAAGAAAGCCATCGCAAGGCGGTCTTCGAACTTCTCTCTTCCGAAGAGAAAAAGAGCGAACTCTGGAGAGAAAGGGTCGCCGCGATACCCGCAACGTATCTGTTTCAAAGCAAGCCGCCGGAGTTGGTTACCGAACTGCGCCGCATCGATAGCCTTTCGGAAGAGCATCCGGTCGAAGTTTGGGCGGAGTACTTGGCCGATCGCGACGCCACCGAATACATCGTCGCCGTGCACCCGAGTCGCACTGCGGGGTTGTTCCATCGTATCACCGGTGCGATGGCTAGTCAGCGACTGAGTATCTTGTCGGCGGAGATTCAGTCTCTGCCCGATAATGCAGCTTGGGATCGTTTTCTAGTCGATGATCCAGACTTCCAAGGTGCCCCGGTTCCGAGTCGACTCAATCAGGTTTGCCAAGCCATTGCCAAGTCCATTGAATCGCTCGAGACTGCTCCACCATCCTTCAAGCGGACTTGGAAGGGACAAGGTTCCCAGGAGTCTCAAGCAGCTAGACTCCAACCCGTTCAGGTTCGCTTCGATAACTCCAGCTCCGAGAACTTTACGATCATCACAATCTTCGCCTACGATCGCCTCGGATTGCTCTACGATATCTCCAAAATCCTCTTCGATTTTCAGCTTGATCTCCAGGTAGCCAAAGTCAGCACGCACCTGGATCAAGTGGTCGATGTGTTCTATGTGACCGATTCGGCTGGCAATAAGATCTCAGAACCAACCTATCTCTACACACTGAGGCAAGCGTTGCTCCGTGGAATCGAATAGATCCGTCCGATCTAGCGAAAATTCGCTGGGCGTTTTTCGATGAATGCGCGAATTCCTTCGGTTGCCTCTGGCAATTGCAAACAGCGAATGTAGCCTTCGGTGTCTGCCCGATAAGCCACTTTGGGCTGCGAGCCTTCGTCCAGATGCAAAAGCATTTTTGTTTGTCGAAGGGCTTCTGCGGGCAACTTTAATAACCGCTCGGCCCAGAACTGGCCCCGCTTTTCCAACTGCCCCCTTGGAACCAGCTCGTGCACCAGTCCCCATTCCAAGGCTTTTTGTGCCGAGAGTGGCTCACCCAAGAGACACATCTCCAAGGCCCGCGACTTACCGATGAGATTCGTCAATTGCGCAAGCCCATAACCTGGTGGCCAACCGAGTTTGATCTCCGGCATCCCAAACCGCGCATCGTGCGATGCCAAACGAAAATCAGCAGAGTAAGCCGCGACGCATCCACCACCCATCGCGTCCCCGTGCACCAATGCAATGACGATCTGAGGCAGACGCTCCCATGCTAGATACATCTCAGCTTGCCGCAAACTCAGTTCCCTAGCAAACTCCGGTGTAAAACCAGGCAATTCCTTGATGTCATCTCCCGCGCAAAATGACTCCCCTGCCCCTCGCAACAAGACCACTCGAAGCTGATCTTTGTGGCCAAGCAACCAGCGAACGAGTTTTTCTAAGTCGCTAGTCATCTCGGAATTGACCGCATTGAGCGACCCGGGCCGATTGAGAGTTACAGTAGCGACCGGGCCAGTTTGCTCGAACACAAGGGTCTTGAAAGATGGCAAAGCGCCTTCGTCAGCTATAAGGTTCATCGCCCTGGGCCCTTCCTGACTCTGCTTATCGAGATTCTCTATGAGACGATCGAGTTTGACTAAAGCTCTCGTGTGCTTACCGTACCCCAGTTGCCGATCACCACACCAAGCCGACACGTCAAAATGAATTCGCTTGCCGTCGATCGCAGTGACTCGGGCTTCTCCACGAACCACGGAACCGATCCCTGCACCGCTGACATGCTGGATCTGAACATCGGTTCCGACCGACTCTTCTCCGGGGTCAAGAAAAGTTCGAAGAGCTTCCCGGGCGGCCCGCTCCATAAGCATGATCATATTCGGAGTCGAGAAAACCGTTGCCCTCGGATCGCCACCTAAGGTGATGACCATCGAGCTATCGACGTTCCAAATCAGTTCGCCGATAGCTCCGGGTTGCAATCCTGGTTTCATGCTTTGCGCTCAATCCTGAGGCTCAATTCGATAGGACTAGTGATCTCCATGACCGCCATGGTCGTGCCCGTGGAACGCAGGATGTTTTTTGTCTCCGCGAGCCAGCACATAAGCCATCAGGTCAAGAATCTCTTCCTTCGTCAATTTGTTGAGCAAGCCTTGAGGCATCGTCGAAACAGCCGAAACTTTTTGCCCGACTATCTCGTCTTTATCCAAAACCGTCGGCTCTCCCTTGGCCAATGGATCGACCATCACCTTGATCGATTTGTCGTTTTCCTCGACGACCATCCCGGTGATGATCGCATCGGAATCCATCTGGAAGATTCTGGCCCGATACTTGTCCTCAATGTCTGCCGAAGGCATCAGCAAGGACTTCAGTACATATTCGGCAGTCATCTTTTTGTCGTCGAGCTTAGTCAAATCAGGGCCGAACTCTTTGCCCTCTCCGCCGAGCTTATGACAACCTACGCAGCTAGCTGCTGCAAAAAGGCTCTTACCAACCTCGTAGGATCGCCCTGCTTTGAGGTTCTTTAGTTCCCCTGCAATGTCCTCGATCTTCCACTCGGTATTGCGTCCGACGGACTTCAAGAGTTCATCGCGAATCTCCATAGGATTGGCGGCAAGATAAGCTTCCGGATCGCTGTTGTATTGCTCGAGGCTCGGTACAACGACAAGAACACCGAACATGCGTCTCCAGTGACCAGGATAGGTGCAAACATAAGGATACATTCCCGGTTCCTTGGGTACCTCGAAACTCAGCGATTGGGATTCCCCTGGACCGATGAGCTTGCTCGCTAGGAGAACCTTATCCGATTTGGGAATAAAGCTACGCTCGCGGGCCTCGGGGTCCTGAGCCTCCGCGTCGGACTTCAAGCCGATCTCTTCGAGCGAGCCTGGTTTCAAGATCACAAAGTTGTGGGGCATGTTGTCGGTGTTTGCGAAACGAAACTCGACCGGCTTGCCCGCTTCGACAACGATCCTCTCTTTGTCGTAGATCATGCGTTCGACGACCGTGCCGATTGCGATCGTGCGAACATCCAGATTCTGCAAACGATCGGCAACCGCATTGGCCAAATCCGCCGGCAGCTTGCTCGATAGCGACTTAACCAACTCGACGGTCTCGGTCGCAGGCCCACTGGTTCGAAGCTTTGCAGGTATCGAGCTGAGATAGCCGACCAAGTTATCGACCAAGCTCGGCAATTCCTTGGCATCCCAACTCGTATCGGGCAAGGTCCGAAGGACTTGGATCGCTGTGGTGCGTTGCCGATCGGATTTGATCAGTTTCGTCAGGTCTGCAAATTTTTCTTTATCGTATCCGGGGATGGCTGCAACGGCTTGGATGGCCAAGTCATGCAGCGTCTCGCCAGTGCCACCTGCGGTGAGTCGATCGGCAGGGATCGGTTGTTTTTGAATCCCTGGGCCGCTCCAAGCGACACTCAGTCCGTCGCCCCCACCATTATCAAAATACGTGACCATGAGCTTATGCGGCCCTGCGGTCAATTCGATAGCTCCCGAGCGTTCGGTCATTCCTTGGAGCCGATCGTTGTCGACCAAGAGCTTCTCGTCGATATAGATTCGAGAGCCGTCATCGGAGGCGACGAAGAATGTGTACTTGCCGGCCTGTGGGATGATGATGTTGCCGGTGAAACGCAGAGCGAAATCGTCCGCTTGTTTTCGCTGAGGCACATTCATGACGATCTGAGGAACAATACCGCTATCGGTAGGCTTGATCGCTGCTAGAGTTTCCGCTGCGACGTTATCAGGCGCGGGATAGAAGTAGTCGACTTGGATACCTGCTTGTTGCAATCCGGTTCCCTTCGGTTCGGCTTCGAGTGACGAAGGCAGATCGAACATCAGGTTTCGTGCCGAGGCGAATAGGTTCTTCTTCAGCTCTGCGTTGGTGATCCCGGGGATCGCTTTGAGCAGATCTCGAAGGCTCTCTTTGCTGGATGATGCAGTGGCAAAGGGTGCATCCCCGTTGCCTTCGGCAGTGGCCCAAGCGGCATAGCCCAACTGCCGGGTCTCAGCCTGCTTGGCCTTGGTCGCAAGATTTTGAAGGGCTCCACGGTTCTTGCGAATTTCGTTGAGGGGTTGTTCGAGCAATAGCTCTTTTAAGCCCTTGAGCGCTTCGGTTTGTCCGGCTTGATCTCGATCCCCGACGAGCTTGAGGATCACAGGGATCGAGCTCTCCTTGCGCATCTCCGAAAGACCCTTGAGAGCTTCTCGAAGTGTTGCCGTCGATGCGCTGGTGCGATCGAGGATCGCTTGGTAAACCCGCTCCGCCTTGGGCAATTTCAGCAGTGCTTCGGGGCTGGCGTTCTTGAGCGCATACTCCATGGCAGCATCGGAAAGTTTCTTGTTCGACGCAATCGCATCTTGAAGACCTTGATCGATCTTGGCCCTCTGTTTTGCATAACGGATAACCGTATCGAGTTCGGGGTCTGTCGGACGCACGGACGCTTCAAAGATCGCTTCGATGGCATCGTAACCATCGAATTCAACGGCGGCTTTGACCGCTTCGGCGCGGACCAATGCCGCATCATCCTTGGCTGCCGTTAAGAGCACTGGCCCCCAGTCTTGGATGCGTCCGGCCCAATGACCGAGTGTTCGTATGGCTGCAGCTCGAACGCGTGGCTCGGTGGCTTTATAGGTCTTGGCGACCCATGCAAGATCCGGTTTGCGATGTTCTTCGAGAACCCAGAGTCCTTCGAGGAGGGCTTGTGCATGCGCGGGGTTCGCAGGATCGAGTGTTTTCGACCAAGCGTTCAGAGCCGAGACAACGTCGTCAGCTTTTCGACTGCTGAGTTCCAGACGAGCTCGGTAGCGAGTGCCGTTCTCTTTGGCCATGAATGCTGAGAGAACCTCTGGAATCGGTTTACCTTTGAGCTTCATCGGTTTGAGCGGTTCTTTGCCTTCGGGCGTTACGCGGTAGATACGACCGTGCTGGTCATCGCGATTCGGATCCCGCATGTTGTGTTGCATGTGACCGATGATCGCATTTTGCCAGTCGGCAATGTACAGAGCACCATCACCGCCAACTTCGACATCGCTGGGACGAAAGTTCGGGTCACTCGATACGACGATCGGTTCGACTTCCTCGCAGGTGATATCCGCTCCGTTGTATTTGACTTCGTGTTGCAGAACACCGAGGAATCCAATGCAATTGCAGATCAAAAAGTTGCCTTGGTTCTTCTCTGGGAACAGGCTGCTTGAGAGGATCCCGGTTGCGGCCACAGGGCGCACACGCATCTTGAACCACTGCTTGTTCCCAATCCCTTTGCCGATGTTCACGTAAGAGCCCGTGCCGCTGGTGCCATCGTTGGCGAATTGGTAACCCCATTGGTCAAAGACATCGCCGTGGGGGTTTGGTCCGATCGGGAAGTGGAATTCCATTTCGAAGGTTCTTGGGTTGAACCGGTGTACACCGCTTTCGCCAGATCGAACCGTTTTGGTTGGGGTTTCCATCGCGGCGATGTTGAAGATACCCCGGGACCAGTAGAGCCAACCGTCGGGTCCGATGAGCATAGCGTTTGCCGAGTGGTGGGAGTCGGCGCTGCAGACACCTTGGAGCATCCGGATCTTTAGGTCGGCTTTGTCATCGCCGTCGGTGTCTTTTAAGAACCATATCTCGGGCAAAGCGGCGACGAGCATGCCACCGTTCCAGAATTCGAAGCCGGTGACGCTGTTGAGTTCGTCTGCAAACGTGACACATCGGTCGGCAACGCCGTCGCCGTTGTCATCAGGCAAGCAGATGATTTTGTCGCGTCGGGGTTGGGTCGGATTCCAGTGCGGATAAGACGGCCATACCGAGGCAAAGAGACGTCCATCGGGATCGACAGCCATCTGGACGGGGTTGATCAACTCGGGGAACATCTCTTCGCTCGCGAAGAGATTGACCTTCATGCCTTGAGCGACCTTCATTTTTCCGATCGCTTCTTCTCCACCGAGGTACTTGTGTTTGCCTTCGGGCAGCGCGCCTGGGATATTCGTTTTGACAGTCAATTCAGGGGGAAGGTTGTCGTCTTTGACATCGGATTCTTTGCCCTTGGCAACGGCCCATACTCTTTGATCTCGGTTGGCAGTTTTGATGTCAAAGATTTCCATTTCCCGCATCATCACATCCGCGTTGGATTGGCCGAACCAAGCGAGTTTTGAGCGACCTCCGAAGACGTTGTAACCATCAACGACGCGGTAGCGACTAAACCAGTGATAGTTTTTGTCGAGAACTGCGTCTCGCAGTTTCTTGATCCCGGAGTTATCCAAGCGGAGCGATTCGTTGGGGAACAAGGCCTTGGCGATCACGGCCGAGACCGCTTGGTCTCCATTGTCCTCCAAGTGGATACCGTTCATGGTTAGAGGCTTTTGGCCTTTTGCCGATGCGTTGGCGTAGAGTTCTTTCGAGGGAGCGAAAATATCGACGAAGCTAACATTTTTCGCTTCGCACACTTCCCGCATGGCTTGGGTGTAGAGGGCAAGTTTCGCGTTGTTTTCTTGGCCGTTTGGAAGATTGGGATCTTTAAGATCTTCGTGGGCGATGGGCGAGAAGAAAACCAAGCGGGGTGGGGATTGGCCGTCGTATTTTTGGGCCAGCATTGCATCGATGGTTTCCGCTAGATCTTTTTTGAAGCCTTCGAGGGCACCCGGGCCCTTAAGTGCTTCGTTGTAGCCGAAGAAGCAAAAAACGACGTTTGCTTTGACTTTAGTGAGCCACTCGTCGGGGCTGCCGAAGTTGTCTTCGCGGTTTCGGATTTTGAGTTCATCGCCTGTATAGCCCAGGTTTCGAACCGTCAGGTCGTAGTCCGGGAACATCGCGTGGATATAAGTTTCCAGCCAAGCGGTATGTTGCATACGGTCGGCAGTCGCATTGCCGATGTAAGCGATATGGTCCCCTTTCCGCAGTTGCAGCGGCGGGGCAGCTTGGGCGGCAGCCAAGAGCATTGCAAACGCCGTAAGCGAATAAGCGGTGATTTGGGAGATCGAAAAGCAGAAACGAGGCAATTTCATAATCAAATCGCACGAAAAAGTGTTGGAGGATTGGAACAATGCGTCCCGGAGGGATCGACATTGTACCACAAACAAAATGAAAGATCAGACGGATCAGACGGATCAGACGGATCAGACGGATCGGACGGATCGGACGGATCAGACGGATCGGACGGAACGGACGGATCGGACGGCTCAGAACGATCGGCCGGGGCAGACGGGACAGCAAAACA
>Ga0082207_1000241_pt1 | contig 32085 bp, 26 predicted proteins | sample LakMenEpi10Aug09_FD_71540 | JGI IMG/M metagenome (GOLD analysis project Ga0082207, IMG submission 71540)
GGGGGGCGCCACCGTTGGCGAGATCCTCAAGCGTGTGCCGGGGGTGACCATCGGCGGGCGGCCGGGCCGCGGCGGCGACCCTCGGATGCGCGGCCTGGGCGGCGGCTACACCCAGATCCTGGTAGACGGTGAGCGCATGCCGCCGGGCTTCTCGGTGGACGCCATCGAACCGGACCAGATCGAGCGCATCGAGATCCTGCGTGCGCCGGTGGCCGAGTTCGGCGCGCGCGCCATCGCCGGCACCATCAACATCGTGCTGCGTGAGGAGTTCAAACCGCGCCAGAACGCGCTGCGCGCCTTTGTGGCGATGGAGGAAGACCGTCCGCAGGGCAACCTGACCTGGACCCGCGGCGACCGTCAAGGGGCCATGGACTACACCGTCACCGGCACCGTTTCCGGGCGCCGCCAACAGGACGCCAGCACCAGCGCCATCAACGGTTTCAAGCCCGATGGGTCTGCCGTGCTGGCCCAGCGGATCCACAACCTGTCGACCTCCGACAACGCGGCGGCCTTCGTCAGCGGCCGCTGGCGCTGGCAGGCCGGGCGTGACCGCTGGGAAATTCAGCCCTCCCTCAACCTCACCCGCGCGCAAGGGCGGGGCGCTTCCGATCTTGAGCAAACCCTGGGCCTGTTGCCCGCCCCCTATGCGCATGCCGATTCGCAATCGAGCAGCCACACCGAGCAGGGTCGGCTGGGGGGCAGTTGGATGCGGGTGTTGGACAGCGGTGCGCGCCTGCTGATTCGGGGTGGCGGCTCGGTGAACTTGAGCTCGCGCGAATCGGAGTCGATGCAGCGTGCCGCAGACGGCTCGCTGCTGCGTCTGCGCCAGGACCGCTCCCGCATCGAGGACCAATCCTTCAACCATGGCGGCCGCTATTCGCAGCTGATCGTGCGCAACGGCAACCAGGACCATTCCCTGGTGGCGGGCTGGGAACTGCAGCTCAATCGCCGGCTGGACCAGCGCACGCTGTTGGACAACGGCGTGTCGCGCCTGGCCGATTTCGGCGACGACGTGCAGGCCGCCACCCGCCGAGTGGCCCTGTACGTACAGGACGAATGGGAAATCGACAAGGTCTGGGGCATCAAGCTGGGCCTGCGGTGGGAGGGCATCAACACCCGCAGCGATTCGGCCCTGCTGAAGGTGGACAACACCAGCAGTGTGGCCACGCCGCTGGCGCATTTCGTGTGGCGCCTGGCGCCGGGCTCGCGAGACCAGCTCCGGCTGTCCCTGACCCGCAGCTACCGCACCCCCTCAACCGCACAGCTGATCGCCCGGCCGGTGTTGTCGGGCCTGTACCCGGCCGACGGCCCCAACCAGCCCACGAGCCCCGACCGCGCCGGCAACCCCTTGCTCAAGCCCGAGGTGGCGCGAGGCGTGGACCTCGCGTTCGAGCGATTCCTGCAGGGCGGCGGGGTGGTGAGCGCCAATGTGTTTGCCCGCCACATCGATGACCTCATCCGCAATGTGCGCACCTTGCAAAGCGTGGTGTGGAGCCCCGTGCCGCGCTGGGTGAGCAGCCCGCGCAACATCGGTGCGGCGCAGACCGCGGGCATCGAGTTGGAGGCGCGATTCCGTGCCTCCGATGTGGGCCTGCCAAGTTGGCCGCTGACGGTGCGCAGCAACGCCAGCCGCTTCTGGTCCAGGGTCGATCAGGTGCCCGGGCCAGACAACCGGCTTGACCAGCAGCCCAACTGGACGGCCAACCTGGGCTTGGATTGGGCCGCGCGAGCGGTTCCCTGGACCTGGGGTGGAAACCTGAACCTCACGCCGGCCTTTGTGGTCCGCCAGATCGACGGGCAGTACTACGAGCAGGGGCGAAAGCGTGTGGTCGACGCCTACGCCTTGTGGCGCATCTCGCCCCTGACAGGGCTGCGTTTTTCCGTGTCCAATGCCCATCCGCTGGACTACTTCACGCGCAACACCTCGGAACTGGAAGACGGCAGCCTGCAGCGTCAGCAGACGCTGGCCCGCACCTATGCGGTGTGGGGTGCAAGGTTGGAATTGAAGTTCTGAGCGGCGACCTCGCATGCCCGCCCCCATTCCCACGCTTAACGACTGCCGTGCACTGGATGCGGCCGATCCCTTGGCCTGCCTGGCCGCGCAGTTCGACATCCCCCCGGGCCTGATCTACCTCGACGGCAACTCCCTGGGGCCCCTGCCCAAAGCCGCTGCCGCCGCGGTGGGCCAGGCCGTTCATCAGGAATGGGGCCAGGGACTGATCCGCAGTTGGAACGATGCGGGCTGGATCACCCGTTCGCAGGCGGTGGGCGACGCCATTGCGCCGCTGGTGGGTGCCGGAAGCGGTGAACTGCTGGTGGCCGACAGCACGTCGATCAACCTGCACAAAGTGCTGTGGGCGGCGATGTCGCTGGCCATGCAGGGGCGTCATGCCCCACGCCGCGTGTTGCTCACCGAGCGCATCAACTTCCCGACCGACCGCTACATCGCCCAGGGCGTGTGCGAGGCGCTGGGCTGGACGCTGCGCGATGCGCCTGCTGAAGGGCTGACCGCCGCTTTGGCCGAGCGCGATGTCGGTGTGATGATGCTCACCCATGTGAACTACCGCAGCGGTGCGGTGCACGACATGGCCGCACTCAACCGCGCTGCGCGCGCGGCGGGCGTGCTCACCGTGTGGGACCTGGCGCACAGCGCGGGTGCGGTGCCGGTGAACCTCAAGCAGGGCGACGCGCCGGCCGACTTCGCGGTGGGATGCGGCTACAAGTTCCTCAATGGCGGCCCTGGCGCGCCGGCCTTCGTGTGGGTGCATCCCCAGCATGTGAACGCGGTGGAGCAGCCCCTTCGCGGCTGGCTCGGACATGCAGCGCCCTTCGAGTTCGATGCCCACTACCGGCCTGCACGCGGCATTGCGCGTTACACCTGCGGCACCCCGCCCATCCTCAGCCTGACCGCCTTGCAGGCCGGGGTGGGCACCCTGCGTGCGGCCGATGCCCTGGGCGGCATGGCGGCCTTGCGTGCGAAGTCGATTTCGCTCACCCGCACCTTCATCGCCGCGGCCGAGCCCGCTGCGCAGGCACATGGTCTGTGGCTGCTCTCGCCACGCGAAGAGTCCCAGCGCGGTTCTCAGGTGAGTTGGGCCTGTCCCTCGTCGGATGGGCCGGCGGCATGGGATGGCTACGCCGTGATGCGTGGTCTTATCGCGCGGGGCGTGATCGGTGACTTTCGTGCCGGCGATGGCACGCCCGAGTCACCGGACATCCTGCGCTTTGGCTTTGCGCCGCTGTACAACACGCATGAGCAGGCCTGGTGGGCGGCGCAGGCCTTGGCGGAGGAATTGGCGCGGGCCGCGGACCCCTCATCGCGGCGCGCGGTCGCGGGATCGGGGCCTGGCTGCGCCGGCCGGCCGGCGGTGACCTGAAGCCCATCGGCTGGCGCGGCCCATCGACGGCGCACCACGCTGGCGCCAGACTTGACAGGGGGCCCGGTGCAACCGGACACTGCGGGTTTGTCCTGGACGAAGTCGGTCCTGCCCCACTCACGTGACTTCCCGGAAGGCCTCGTCCATGAACCCGTCCGCCCCCCATCCCTTCAAGACCCTGCTGCAGGCCGGTGCCGATTCGGCCGCTGCCATCAGCGCCCCCGGTCGCCCCAAGCTCAGCCATGCTGGGCTGCGCGCCTTGGCTGAGCGCACCATCGCCACGCTCAACGGTTTGGGTGCCGGCCGCAACGACCGTGTGGCCATCGTGCTGCCCAACGGGCCTGAAATGGCCACCTGCTACCTGGCCTGCGCCGGCGGCACCACCAGCGCGCCGCTCAACCCCGCCTACCGGGCCGATGAATTCGAGTTCTATCTCAGTGACTTGAATGCCAAGCTGCTGATCGTCGAAAAAGGCAGCACAAGCCCCGCCGTCGAAGTGGCCACTCGCTTAGGCGTTCGAATCGTGGAGCTGTGCGTGGCCGAAGGTGCCCCCGCCGGCGAGTTCACGCTGCAGGCCCGCGATGGCGCAACCGGGTCCGCACCGGCCGCCCAAGGTGGCTGGAGCGAAGCGGCCGATGTCGGAATGGTCCTGCACACCTCGGGCACCACGTCACGCCCCAAGATCGTGCCGCTGAGCGTGGGCAACCTGGCAGCCTCTGCGCGCAACATCCGCACCACGCTGCAGTTCACCGCGGCTGACCGCGGCTTGAACATCATGCCGCTGTTCCACATCCACGGCCTGATCGCCGGGGTGCTGGCCCCCATCTCGGCGGGCTCGGAGGTGTTCTGCACCCCAGGCTTCAACGCCCTGAAGTTCTTTGCCTGGATGGACGAGGCCCACCCCAGCTGGTACACGGCCGTGCCCACCATGCACCAGGCCATCCTGCAGCGGGCCAAGGGCAACGCCGAAGTGATCGCTCGCCATCCCTTGAGGTTCCTCCGTTCCTCGTCCTCTTCGATTCCGCCCCAGGTGATTCGCGAGCTTGAAGAGGTGTTCGGCGCGCCGTTGATCGAGGGCTACGGCATGACCGAGGCCTGCCACCAGATGGCCAGCAACCCCCTGCCCCCGGCCATCCGCAAGCCCGGGACGGTCGGCGTGGCCGCCGGGCCGGAGGTGGCCATCATGCTCGATGGCGAACTGCTGCCCCGAGGCCAAACCGGCGAGATCGTGATCCGTGGCGACAACGTCACCGCCGGTTACGAGAACAACCCCAAGGCCAACGAAGAAGGGTATTGCCAGGGCTGGTTCCGCACCGGTGACCAGGGCGTCATGGACGCCGAGGGCTACATCAGCATCACCGGGCGCCTGAAGGAAATCATCAACCGCGGCGGCGAAAAGGTCAGCCCACGCGAGGTCGACGAAATCCTGATGGACCACCCCGCCGTGGGCCAGGTGGTGTGCTTTGGCATGCCACACCCCAAGTTGGGCGAAGAGGTGGCGGCCGTGGTGGTGTTGCGCGAAGGCCAAACCGTCACCGAAAAGGACCTGCAGGGCTTCGTCGCCGGCCGCGCCGCCGACTTCAAGGTGCCCAAGAAGATCCTCTTCATGGACGAGATTCCCAAGGGTGCCACGGGCAAGCTGCAGCGTATCGGCCTGGCGGCCAAGCTGGGCCTCGCATGATTAAGCTTTTGCTTAATCCACATCACTGAAAGATTCAATTTTCTAGCGTCGGTGCATTGCCTAGAGTCAGGTTCCCCCCGGATTCATCATCCGATTTGACTTAGACAAACACCACCTCCCTGCGGGCTGTTCTGCCGCACTGGCGGTTGACAGGAGACAGCCATGCCGCATCTTCCGCAATCCCGGTTGCACCCCCAAGCCCGAGTGGCGAGGGTCGCAGCCCGTTCTTCGGCTGCGCCGTTGCGCACCCTCATCACCTTGGGCGCCACGGCCCTGGCCATCGGCCTGGGCCTGGGTGCAGCCCAGCGCGCCCACGCCGCCTGGGAGCCCAGCAAGCCGGTGGAGTTCGTGGTGCCCGCCGGTACCGGTGGTGGTGCCGACCAGATGGCCCGGTTCATCCAGGGTGTGGTCGCCAAACACAACCTGATGAAGCAGCCCATGGTGGTGCTGAACAAGTCGGGCGGCGCCGGGGCCGAAGGCTTCCTGGATGTGAAGAACGACAAGGGCAACGCCCACAAGATCGTCATCACCTTGAGCAACCTGTTCACCACGCCGCTGGCCACCGCCGTGCCCTTCAACTGGCGCGACATGACGCCGGTGGCCATGTTGGCGCTGGACCAGTTCGTGTTGTGGGTGAACGAAGACTCGCCCCACAAGACGGCCAAGGCCTACTTCGATGCCGTCAAGGGCGGGGCGGACCGCAGCGTCAAGATGGCGGGTACGGGTTCCAAGCAGGAAGACCAGATCATCACCGTGATGATCGAAAAGGCCGCCGGCAAGAAGATCACCTACGTGCCCTTCAAGGGCGGTGGTGACGTGGCGGTGCAGCTGGTGGGCAACCACGTGACCTCGACGGTGAACAACCCGATTGAGGCCGAGAGCCATTGGCGTGCGGGCAAGCTTCGCGCGCTGTGCGTGTTCGACAGCAAGCCCATGCCCTACAAGACCAAGGTGACCACCAGCCAAAGCTGGGCAGATCTGCCCACCTGCTCCTCGGCCGGCCTGCCGGTGGACTACCTGATGCTGCGCGGCATCTTCATGCCCCCCGGTGTGACACAGGACCAGATCAACTTCTACCTGGAACTGATGAAGAAGGTGCGCGCCACGCCCGAGTGGAAGGACTTCATGGAAAAGGGCGCCTTCAACCAGACCTTCATGGCCGGCCAGGAGTATTTCGACTGGTTGGGCAAGAACGAATTCCGCCACCGAGAACTGATGAAGGAAGCGGGCTTCCTGGCCAAGTAAGGCCGAGCACCCCGATCACCACCCACGCCCTCCCGCCCGTCCACGCCACAGGAGCACCCGATGAACACCACCACCCTGCCCGGCACTGCCGCTCTGCACGACACGCCCTCGGCCTTTGAGGCTGATGAAGGCCACCCTGCGGACACGGCTGAAGCGTCTGCGAGCAAAGGGGTGTCGGAGCTGGGCCCCGAACTGGGGGTGGCCGGCTTCCTGATGCTGCTGGGCGCATTGGTGGTGTTCGACAGCATCCGCCTGGGCGCTGGTTGGGCCGACGATGGCCCGCAGTCGGGCTATTTCCCCTTCTACATCGGCCTGATGCTGTTGGCCTCCAGCGGTGTCGTGCTGTTCAAGGCCTTGGCCTGCTGGATGAACCGCGCCACGGCCGATGCCGACACCAGCCTGCTCAACCGCACCTTTGTCGGGCGTGATGAGCTGCAGTTGGTGATGGCCATGTTGGTGCCGGCCACGCTGTATGTGGTGGCCATGGGCTTCGTCGGCCTGTACGTCTCGTCGGTGGTGCTGATCGCTTGGTTCATGCGCCGCCACGGCCGCTTCGGCTGGCCGCTGAGCGCCATGGTCTCCATCGGTGTGCCCTTGACCGTGTTCGTGGTGTTCGAACGCTGGTTCCTCGTGCCCCTGCCCAAGGGCCCGATCGAGGCCATGCTCGGTTTCTGAACGCAAACCTCCCCCTCTGATGGGCCGGTGACATTCCCTGCCGGCCGTCTTCTGTTTGATGCAGTAACGCGGCGGCACTGGGTGGCCGCCTTGATCCCTCGTCTGCACCAACGCGCGCAGGCCTGAACCGGACCTGGCCATGGAAGAAATCTCCCTGTTGATGAATGGTTTTGCGGTGGCGATGTCGCCGCAGAACGTGTTGTTCATGCTGGTGGGCATCACGCTGGGCGTGCTGATCGGCGTGCTGCCCGGCTTGGGCGGCGCCAATGGCATTGCCATCCTGCTGCCGCTGACGTTCAGCATGAACCCCACCTCGGCCATCATCATGCTGAGCTGCATCTACTGGGGGGCGTTGTTCGGCGGAGCCATCACCTCCATCCTCTTCAACATCCCGGGCGAACCGTGGAGCGTGGCCACCACCTTCGATGGCTACCCCATGGCGCAGCAGGGCAAGGCCGCGCAGGCGCTTACCGCAGCCTTCACCTCCTCATTTGTCGGCGCGCTCTTTGCGGTGATCGTGATCACCTTCCTGGCGCCGGTGCTGGCCAAGTTCGCGTTGAAGTTCGGCCCTGCGGAGTTCTTCTCGGTCTACCTGCTCACCTTCTGCAGCTTTGTGGGGATGAGCAAGGAACCCCCGGCCAAGGTGATCGCCGCGATGATGCTGGGCTTTGCCCTGGCCTGCGTCGGCCTGGACACCGTGACCGGCCAATTGCGCTTGACCTTCGGCTCCACCGAATTGCTCAATGGCTTTGACTTCCTCATCGCGGTGATCGGCCTGTTTGGCATCGGCGAGATCCTGCTCACCATGGAAGAAGGCCTGGCCTTCAAGGGCAAGAGCGCTCGCATCACGCTGGGCACCGTGTGGGAAACCTGGAAGAGCCTGCCGGCCTATTGGATGACCTTCCTGCGGTCGACGGCCATCGGATGCTGGATGGGCATCACGCCAGGGGGTGCCACACCGGCCTCGTTCATGAGCTATGGCATTGCGCGGCGGATGAACCGCGATCCCGAGAGCTTCGGCAAGGGCAACATCGAGGGCGTGGCCGCGCCGGAAACCGCCGCGCATGCGGCCGGCACCTCGGCTTTGCTGCCCATGCTCACCCTGGGCGTGCCCGGTTCGCCCACCGCCGCCGTGCTGTTGGGCGGTCTGTTGATTTGGGGCCTGCAGCCCGGCCCGATGCTCTTCGTCGAGCAGAAGGATTTCGTGTGGGGCTTGATCGCCTCGATGTACCTGGGCAATGTGGTGGGTCTGATCGTGGTGCTGACCACGGTGCCCTGGTGGGCGGCCATCCTGCGCATACCGTTCTCGATCATCGCGCCGGTCATCATCGTGATCTGCGCCATCGGCGCCTACACGGTGAACAGCTCCATGTTTGACGTGATCATGATGATGGTGTTCGGCGTCTTCGGCTACCTGTTCAAGAAGCTGAAGTACCCCCTGGCACCGCTGGTCCTGGCCTTGGTGCTGGGCAAGGGCGCCGAGAGCAGCTTCCGCCAGGCGATGTTGCTCAGCGACGGCAGCGTGTCCATCTTCTGGAGCAACGCCCTGGTGGGCAGCGTGAGTGCGCTGGCCTTGGTGATGCTCTTGTGGCCGCTGTGGGGTACGCTGAAGGCGCGGTTGACCCCCACGCCGGCCAGGCCGGCCTGAGCACGGCGGTTTTCGCTGGGGCAAGAGCCGCATCACACCCCGGGGGCCGCCAGGAGCTGCCCCTTCCCTTTCGAACGAATTCCTCACACGCCTATGAAATTTGCCATCGTCGGCGCCGGTGCCATCGGCGGCTACCTGGGTGCACGACTGGCCCACGCCGGGCATGACGTCACCTTCATCGCCCGCAACCGCAACCTGCAGGCCATTGCGGCCCATGGCTTCAAGCTGATCCTGGAAGACGGCACACCGCTGCACGCGCCCCATGCCCGTGCGGTGCAGGACATGGCCGAGGCCGGCCCCCAAGACGCCGTGCTGCTGACGGTGAAGGCCCACCAGGTGAAGGACCTGCTGCCCGGCCTGCGCGCCCTGTTCGGGCCCGAGACCCTGGTGGTGACCATGATCAATGGCGTGCCCTGGTGGTACTTCCACAAGCTTGGCGGCGAGTACGAGGGCCGAACGCTGGAGTCGGTGGACCCGGGAGGCCTGCTGGCCCAGCACATCGAACCCGAGCGCGTGATCGGCAGCGTGGTGTACCCGGCCGCGGAGCTGGTGGAGCCGGGCCTGGTGAAGGTGATCGAGGGCAACCGCTTCACCCTGGGCGAGCCCGACGGGTCGCGCAGCCCCCGCATCGAGGCCTTGAGCAAGGCCCTGATGGAGTCGGGTTTCAAGGCCCCGGTCAGCAAGGACATCCGCAGCGAGATCTGGGTCAAGCTTTGGGGCAACCTCAGCTTCAACCCCATCAGTGCCTTGACCCACGCCACCTTGGAAGAGATCTGCACCTATCCCGCTTCACGCGAACTGGCCGCGCAGATGATGCGCGAGGCGCAGGCCATCGGTGAGAAGCTGGGGGTGCAGTTCAAAGTGAGCCTTGAGCAGCGCATCGCCGGTGCGCAGGCGGTGGGTGCGCACAAGACCTCGATGCTGCAGGACGTGGAGCACGGCCGCGCGCTGGAGCTGGATGCCCTGGTCGGCAGCGTGGTGGAGCTGGGGCGCATCACCGGCGTGGCCACGCCCACCATCAGCGCCATTCATGCGGCGGTGAGCCTGCTCAACCACACCCTGCAGCGGCAAGGGGCTTGCCTGCGTACGGCCGCGAACCCCTGAACCAAGGGCCTTGCCCACCGATAAGATGCGGGGTTTGCACATGAGCCCTGCCGCATGATCTCCTTCGCCCGTCCCCTGCGTTTGTTGGTGGCCAGCCTGGTGCTGCCGTTCCTGTTGACAGCCTGCGGTGGCGGCGGCTCCGACAACGGCGGTATGTTCGTGTCGCAGATGGCTGCCAGCACGCTGCAGTACAGCCGCAACATGGTCATCACCGTGACAGGTTCGGGCTTGGACAAGGGCTTGAAGGTGGCTGTGGACGCCGGCTGCGGCGAGGTCACGGAAAGCGCCGGCGGTGATGCCCTCACCCGACGCTTCACCTGCAAGGTCACGGCCCTGGGGCCCAAGACCATCCGTGCCTTCACCGCCAACAACCTGGAGGCCGCGCGCCTGCAGGTGACCGTGCCCGAACCCGAGGTCACGGTGATCCTTCAGGGGGTGGACACCACCACCTCCACCTTCACGGTCAAGCTCGACCCCAATCTGGCGCCGGTCTCGGTCAACAACTTTCTCGACTACGTCAACGCCGGCTTCTATCGCCTCACCATCTTCCACCGGGTCGTGAAGGACTTTGTGGTTCAGGCCGGCGGCTACACCGCGGGGCCGGTCACGCCGGTGGTGAAGGCGCCGACCTCGCCGGCCATCGTTCTGGAGTCCAAGAACGGCCTGAAGAACGTCAAGGGCAGCATCGCCATGGCCCGCACGTCCGCGCCGGATTCCGCGACATCGCAGTTCTACATCAACACGGTGGACAACCCCTCGCTGGACTTCAAGAGCGACAGCGAACCGGGCTATGCCGTCTTCGGGTCCGTCATCACCGGTATGGATGTGATCGACAAGCTCAATGCGGTCCCCGTTCGCGTGGATCTGCTCAGCGGGCTGACCCACCTGCCGGTGACCAACGTCGTCATCCTCAGCGCCCTTCAAACCAAGTAGCCCCTCCAGGCCGTATAGGCAACCACCATGAACCTGCTGATCCTCGGCCTCGTGCTGTTCCTGGGCATCCACAGCGCCCGCGTATTCGCCGGCGGTGCGCGTCAGGGTTTCATCGAGCGCTTCGGGCCCATGGCCTGGAAGGGCGTGTATTCGGTGGTGTCGTTGCTGGGCTTCGTGCTGCTGATCCAGGGCTATGGTGCTGCGCGCTTGGATCCCATCGTGGTGTGGGTACCTCCTGTGGGGATGCGCCATGCGGCCTCGCTGCTCACGCTGCTGGCCTTCGTCCTGCTGGCGGCGGCTTATGTGCCGGGGAACGCCATCAAGGCGCGCCTTGGGCACCCCATGACACTGGCCGTGAAGACCTGGGCCTTGGCGCACCTGCTGTCCAACGGCAACCTGGCCGATGTGCTGCTGTTCGGCGGCTTCCTGGTGTGGTCCGTTCTCGTGTTCCGCGCCGCGCGGGCGCGCGACCGCCTCAATCCCCCCGAACCCATGGCGGTTCGCCCCATGGCCCTCGTGCTGTGCGTGCTGGCTGGTGCGGTGGCCTGGGCCGCCTTCGCCTTCTGGGCGCATGCGGCGCTCATCGGCGTTCGGCCCTTCGGCGGTGCCTGAGCGGCTCTAGCTTCCGATGGTGCCCAGGCGTCCGGCCTGGTAATCCTCAACGGCCTGCATCAGCTCCTCACGGCTGTTCATCACGAACGGTCCGTATTGGGCGATCGGCTCCTTCAGCGGCAGGCCGGCGATCAGCAACAAGCGGGCCCCGGCGCTGCCCGCGCTCATGGCCACGCCATCGCTGTCAGGCGGGTTGGTGAGCACGGCCATGTGCCGCACGCGGGCCTCCTTGCCCTGCACCACCACACTGCCGCTGTGCAGGTACAAGAAGGCGTTCATGGCCGAGGGCAGCGCCTGCTCGAAGCGGGCACCGGCTTCCAGCACGATGTCCAGGACCACCGGTTCGGTCTTGGGTCGCTGCATGGCGCCCGTCACCGCATCGGCCCCCTCACCGCATCGCCCGGCGATCACCCGTACCTTGGCGCCCAGGCCCTGCCAACGGGGAATCTCGTCGTCTTCGATGTCGCGGTAGCCGATCGGGCCCATCTTGTCGGCGCTGTGCAGATTCAGCCACAGCTGAAAGCCGTCCATGCGGCCTTCCGTCTGCTCAGGCGTTTCACTGTGGATCAGCCCGCTGGCCGCGGTCATCCACTGCACCCCGCCGTCGGTGATCAGGCCTTCGTGCCCGCCGCTGTCGCGGTGGCGCATGCGGCCTTGCAGCATGATGGTGACGGTCTCGAATCCGCGGTGCGGGTGGTCGGGAAAGCCGGCGATGTAGTCGTCGGGCGAGTCGCTGCCGAAATGGTCCAGCATCAGGAAGGGGTCGAGCCGGCGCTGCCACTGCTGGGTGAGCACGCGGCTGAGTTTGACGCCGGCGCCGTCGGAGGTGGGGGTGCCGGCCACCAGGGCCTCGATGCCGCGGGAGCGTTGAATGGGGTTCGTGTCCATGGCGCAACTGTAGGCCGCGCGCCGCGGGGGCGCTTTCAAAGGGTTCGCACGGTGCGTTCGGCTGTGGCATTCTTCGGGGCATGACACGACATCTGACCTCCAACGTGGCCACCCTGATGCTGGTGGCCTCTGGGCTGCTTTGGTCCGCAGGATCGGCCCGGGCCAACGCGCCCACCCCAACGCCTGCGGCCTCGATCAATCCGCCATCCAAGAACATCACCTGGCTGGCCGCAGGGCAGGACGCGGACATCGACCGCGCTTTTGCACAGGCCAAGGCGCAGAACAAGCCGGTGCTGCTGTACTGGGGCGCCACCTGGTGTCCGCCCTGCAACCAGCTCAAGGCCACCTTCTTCAATACGCAGGATTTCGCGGTGCAGGCACGCGACTTCGTGGCCGTGCATGTGGACGGTGACCGCCCGGGCGCGCAGAAGTTGGGCGCGCGCTTCAAGGTGCGCGGCTATCCCACGGTGATCCTGATGAACCCCCAGGGCGCCGAGATCACCCGCCTGCCTGGCGAGGCCGATGCCCAGCAGGTGATGGCGGTCCTGCGCGCGGGCCTGTCCGGCGGGCGGCCCATCCAGCAGGTGCTGGCCGATGCGCGCAGCGGCAAGGCCCTGTCCACCAACGAGTGGCGCACGCTGGCCTACTATTCCTGGGAAACCGATGAGTCGCAGTTGGTGAGCCCGGCCGACCGCCCGCACCTGCTGGGTGAGTTGGCGGCCAAGGTGCCGCAGGGCGGCGCAAGCGGTGCCTCTCGGGACACCGCCCAGGCCCATGGCGAAATCGCCACCCGCCTGTGGCTCAAGGCCTTGGCCACCAGCGACGAAGGCAAGGGGCTCAAGCCTGACGCCATGCTGCGCGAACTCGTGCAAACCGTGCTGGCCGATGCGGCCGCCACCAAGCTGCACCTGGATGTGCTCACCGGCGGCGGCGCGAAGATGGTGCAGGTGCTGACCACCGACGGCTCGCCCGAACGCGCGGCGCTGGTGCAGCGCATGGACGCCGCACTGGCGCGCGCCCAGGCAGACGCCTCGCTCTCACGCGGGGACCGCACCCAGGTGGTGATCGAGCGCATCGCCCTGGCGCGTCTGGGCCAGGGCAAGGACACCCTCAAGCCGCGCCTGCCCGAAGCCCTGACGCAGCTCGCCCGTGAACACAGCCAGCGCATGGACCGCGAGATCACCGATGGCTATGAACGCCAGGCGGTGATCACCTCCACCGCTTACCTCTTGGGCCAGGCCGGCCTGTGGGAGGACAGCGACGCGCTGCTCAAGGCCAACCTCACGCGCAGCCACTCGCCCTACTACCTGATGAGCCAGTTGGGATCGAATGCCCGCAAGCAGGGCCGCACCGCCGACGCACTGAAGTGGTACCAGGAGTCCTTCGACAAGAGCGTCGGCCCGGCCACCCGGCTGCAGTGGGGCGCCGGTTATTTCAACGCCCTGGTCGAACTGGCCCCGCAAGACACCGCCCGCATCGAGGCCGTGGCCGCGCAGCTCTTCAAGGAGGCCGCACAAGACAGCGCCGCCTTCCACGAGCGCAGCGCGCGTTCGCTGCAACGCGTGGCGACCAAGCTCAAGGAATGGAACAAGGGCCCGGCGCAGGCCGCCGTGGTGCAGCGCCTGCAGCAGCAGTTGAACGGTGTGTGCGCCGGCGTGGCGGCGGCCGACGGCCAGCGTCAGACCTGCCAGAACCTCATCAAGGCCTGATCAGCTCCGATCTGCGACGGCGGCCGCCCTACACATCCTCCTCGTGGGCGCCGGCGCCCGCTTCGGCCGGCCCTGCCGGCTCGAAGCCATAGTGCTCGTTGAGCCGGTCCCACACCTCCTCGGCGGTTTCGGCGTATTGGATGAGGTGCACGTCGCCGGGGCTGATCATTCCCGTGTCCACCAGGTGCTGCAGGTTGATCAGCCGCTCCCAGAATTCGCGGCCGACCAGCAGCACCGGGCGGCGCCGGCTCTTGCCGGTCTGCATCAAGGTCAAGGTTTCGAAGAGCTCGTCGAGCGTGCCGAAGCCCCCGGGGAAGCACACCACCGCCACACTGCGCATCACGAAGTGCATCTTGCGCAGCGCGAAGTAGTGGAACTGGAAGCACAGCTCGGGCGTGATGTAGGGGTTGGGCGCCTGTTCGTGTGGCAACACGATGTTCAGGCCGATGCTGGGCCCGCCCACCTCATGCGCGCCGCGGTTGCCTGCTTCCATGATGCCGGGCCCGCCCCCGGTCACCACGTGCAAGGGGGTGCGCAAATGGCGGCTGCGCTCGGTCACGATGGCCGCCAGGCGGCGCGCCTCCTCGTAATAGCGGCTCATGGCCACGGCCTGCTGCGCCCGTGCGATGGCCCCGGCGTCACCACTGCGCTGCGCCCGTGACAGAAGCTGGTGCGCCTCGTCGGGGCTGGGGATGCGGGCCGAACCTTGGATCACCACGGTGGCGTGCACGCCCTGTTCCTGCTGCACCAGTTCGGGCTTGAGCAGTTCGAGCTGCATGCGCACCGGCCGCAGCTCCTCGCGCAGCAGGAACTCGGTGTCGGTGAAGGCCAGCTTGTAGGCGCTGCCGGGCCCGTCGTAGGGCGTGGACGGCCTGGGTGTCTGCACTTCCTGCTGCGCAGACGGGATGTTGCGTTCGCGCAGGGTGCCGTGTGCGCCCGCGTGTGTGTCGGCGTGTGTGTCGGCGTTGTGTTTGCTCATGCCGGCGAGCTTAACGCGCAGCGAAGCCGCTTTCCTATCCCCTCAGGATGGTGGCCGGGTGTAGGTGATTGCCACGGCCACCGCTCAAGGGGTGCCCGCCACCAAGGGCCCGAGCTGACGCATCAGGCTGATGACGGCCGGGCCCATGAGCACCACCATCAGGGCGGGGAACAGCGTGAAGATCAAGGGGAACAGCAGCTTCACCGGCAGCTTGGCGGCCTCCTCCTCGGCGCGTCGTTCACGCCGCTGGCGCAGGGCCTTGGCGTGCACGCGCAGTGCGTCCGCCACGCCGGTGCCCAGACGCTCCGTGTGCACCAGCATCGTGGCGAAGGTGCGGATCTCTTCGACCCCGGTCCTGGCGGCCAAGTGGCGCAGGGCAAGGGACCTGGCCACACCCAGCCGCCGCTCGGCCCCCAGCAGTTCCAGCTCATCGGCCAGCGCGGGGCTGCGCAGGGCCATGTCCTGCGCGGTGCGCTCCAAGGCTGCGTCCAGCCCCATGCCGGCTTCCATGCAGACGATCATCAGGTCAATCGCATCGGGGAAGGCCTCGAACAACTCCCGCTGGCGTGCGGCGATCCGCCGATGCAGCCACAGGCCCGGCAGCTGCAGGCCCAGCAGTGAGGTTCCCAGCAGGAGCGCGGCGCCCTGAGCGCCGAACACGGGCCTGGCCGCCAGGCCCATGACCAACCAGGCCAACAGGGGCAGGCTCAGGGCCAGCACCACCTTGGCCGAGTAGAAGGCCACGGGCGCACCCCGCTGGCGCAGGCCGGCGTGCATGAAGCGTTCGCGGTGCGCCGGTGGTACGAACAGTCCGGGGTCGTCCAGTGACTCCCGCGTCGCGCGCAAGATTGTGGCGTCGGGCTCAGCCGGCGTGCGCGGCGCCGCCAGGCGCGCCAGGGGCTCCAGCAGGCGCTGCCAGGGTGACGCTTGTCGGGAGTCCAGGCTCTGGACATCGACCGGGCCCTCGCGGTCCGGCTGATCGAGAAGCTGGGTGGGTGTGTGGGTGTCCATGCGCTGCCCCCTAGACCCGAATGCGCGTCAGGCGCCAAAGCCACAGGCTGCCCAGCACCATCAGCAGCGCGCTGCCTTGCAGCATTCGCACGCCGGTCGGGTCGGTCCACAGCAGGGATACGAACTCCGGCCGTACCGCCAGCAGGGCGCCTGCTGTGGCCGGCGGCAACGCGGCCAGCACCTTGGCCGACAAGCGGGCCTCGGCGGTCAGCACCCGTACCTTGTCCGTCAGTTGCAGGCGTTGGCGCACCAGCTGCGCGATGTTGCCCAGCACCTCGGCCAGTTGTCCACCGGTCTGCCGTTGCAGCTTCACGGCCATCACGAAGAATCGGATTTCGTCCACGGGCACGCGCTGGGCCAGTGCCTCAAAGGCGTCGTCCGGGTCCCCGCCCAGCTCGATCTGTTCGGCCACCAGGTCGAACTCGCCGGCCAGTGGCTGCGGACCCTCTTCGGCCGCCATTTGCAAGGCGGTGGAAAAGGCATGGCCGCTGCGCAGCGCGCGGGCCATCAGGTCCAAGGCATCGGGCAGCTGCAGCACCACCTCCCGTAACCGGCTGGCGCGACGGTTCAAGCGCTGCTGCCAGTGCGCCCTCACGCTGCCCCACCAGCCTGGGTCCTCCTGCCTGCGCAGCAGCGCCGGTGTGGCCGTGTCGCGGGGCTGGCCATCGGGCGCAAGGCCCGCGCCGCCCCAAGGGTCGGCGGGCCCGCTTGACGGGGTGTCGCCACCCCCGCTGGGTTCGTCGGGAAACCAGGCCTGTAGCCGGCGCCGCAGGCGTTGCACCATGGGGCTGTGGGTCTGGTGCCACAGCAGGAGCAGGCCTTCCAGGCCCAAGGCGGCCGCCAGGAAGGTGGCGGCCATCAGGGCCAGCTGCATGGCGTCCAAGGGGGTGTCACTGGTGTTCATGGTGTTGCCTGCTCAGACGGCGCGCCGGTGCGGCTCGAAGAGGTTGGGCGGCAGCTGGATGCCCCGCGCCCGCAGGCGCGGCTCCAGTTGTGGCCGCACACCGGTGGACCGAAAGTGCCCGCGCACGCGCCCATCCGTGTCCACACCGGCGGCTTCGAACACCTGGAGGTCCTGCATCAGGATGGCGTCACCTTCCTGGCCGGTCACCTCGGAAATGCTCACCAGGCGGCGCGAGCCGTCTGACAGCCGCTGCAGTTGCAGCACCACCGACACCGCCGAGGCGATCAACTGCCGCGCCACGCGTGAGCCCAAGGCGCCAGGGCCCATGCTCACCATGTTTTCCACGCGCAGCAGCGCGTCGCGTGCGGTGTTGGCGTGCACCGTGGCCATCGAGCCCTCGTGACCGGTGTTCATCGCCTGCAGCATGTCGAAGGCCTCGGCGCCGCGCACCTCGCCCAGGATGATGCGATCGGGCCGCATGCGAAGCGCATTTCGCACCAAGGCGCGTTGCGACACCTCACCCACACCCTCGGTGTTGGGTGGGCGCGTTTCCAGCCGCACCACATGCGGTTGCTGCAAGCGCAGTTCGGCTGCGTCTTCGATCGTCACCACCCGCTCATCGGGCGAAATCGCCGCGGACAGGATGTTCAACAGGGTGGTCTTGCCGCTGCCCGTTCCGCCGGACACCAGCACGTTGAGCTTGGCGCGCACCAGGGCTTGCAGGAGCAGCCCCATCTCGGCGGTCAAGGAGCCCAGCTCCACCAGGCGGTCCAGCGTCAGTGCATCGCGTGAGAACTTGCGGATCGACACGGCCGATCCATCCAGCGCCAGGGGCGGGATGATGGCGTTGAAGCGCGAGCCGTCAGGCAAGCGCGCATCCACCATCGGGCTGTGGTCATCCACACGTCGGCCCACGCGCGCCACCACCCGGTCGATGGTGCGGCGAAGGTGGGGCTCGTCGTCGAATTGCACCGGCGCCGCCTGCAGCCGGCCCTGCCGCTCCACCCACACGCATCCAGGCCCATTGACCAGGATGTCGCTCACCCCATCATCCTGCAGCAGCGGCTCCAGCGGTCCCAGGCCCATCACCTCGTGCTCGATATCGGTGACCACCTGCGTGCGTTCGTTGGCGTTGAAGGGCAGGCCGGTGTCTTCGAGCAGGCGCTGCGTGAGTCTTCGAAGCTCGCTTCGCAGGCGCACCGGGTCCAGGGCGCGCAAGGCCTCCAGGTCCACACGGTCCAGCACGCGCTGGTAAAGCTCACGGCGCAGTTGCGCATAGCCCTGACGGTTCATGAGGCCCACCTCAGAAGCCGCTCGTGCCAGGGCCGGTGATCGTGCGTGGGGGTGATGGCTGCTGTCTTGGGCTCGGCCTGCGGACCGTGCGCGGCCAGATCGGCGGCCCAGCGCGACACGGCCCGCGCCAGCGGGTCGCCCGCATCCACAGCACCCACGGCTTGACCCTGGTAGGTCGCCCGCGCCACGGTGGCGTCACTGCGCGGCATTTCCAGCCACTGCGCTGGCGTGCCGTCCAGGCCCAGGGTGCGCGCCACCTGTTCGGTGGGCAGGGTGTGCGAACCCTGTACCTTGTTCAGCACCAGACCGATGCCGGGCCGGCCGGCGGTGCTTGTCGGTGCCCGGTGTTCACGCAGCCACTGCCAGGCGCGCCGGGCATTGAAGGTGGCCGGGAGTGTCGGCTCCGTCACCAGCATGACCTCATCGAGATCCTGCAGCAAGGGGCTCAGGCCCTCATGCAGCATCGCGCCATTGGGCAGGTCGATCAGGACCCAGTCGGCCAAGGCCGATGCGGTGTGCACCAGCTTCGACAGGCCGGACCCCTCAAGTGATGGCTCAGTGGCCTGAGGCCACCACTGGCGCGGCGCGGGCAGCAGCCGCAAGGCCGGTGAGCAGGGCGTGAGCAGCGTGTCCAGCAGGGTGTCGTCCATGCGCTCAATCACGCCCATGGCCTCACGCACGGTGGGGCCCGCATTGCGTTCACACAGGTGCAGTGCGGCTTGACCGCTGTGCACATCCAGGTCCAGCAGCACCACGCGCTGTCCGCGCTGGGCCAAGGCCCAGGCCAAGCTGCTCGTCAGCACCGTCGTGCCCACGCCACCCTTGGCGCCGACCAGGCCCAGGGTGTATCCATTTGTTCCATCGCTCACAGGCATTGCGGGTTCTTCCTTCCATCCAATTGACTGCTCAAGCTTTCTCGCGGCAACTCCACCACGGCCGTGGGCAGGGGCGGGCCATCGCTCCACACCGGCGCCTCACCCTGGAGTGCGGCGCGGCGATGGGGAGCGATGGCTCATGGTCAACGCGGGGCAGGCGTGCCCAGGGGGCCTTGCGGTGCCGAGGGCATGGACGGAACACCCGGCTCGTTCGATGAGCCACCGGGGCCACCCGCACCACCACGCCGAGTGGCCATCGCATCGCGCGCCTGCACGGTGTCGGGCAACTTCGGATCCTCTGCGGTCTGTGGGTTCAGCCTTTGCGCGCGACGCGCGGTCTCCGGGTCTTCGCTCAGGGCGCGCGCAGCGGCGCGGGCCTGCGCCGCCGCTTGGTCGGTGTCGCCTCGCTCGCCCACCCACTCGGCTTCGGTGGGCAGTGCCTTGACGAGTCGGGGCGTGATGATGAACAGCACCTCGGAGCGGTCCTGCTGGAATTCGTTCGAGCGGAACAGCGCGCCCAGGATGGGAAGATCGCCCAGGAAGGGGAACTTCGTCAGTGTCTCGGTGTTGATGTTCTTGATGAGGCCGGCAATGGCCAGGCTCTGACCGTCGCGCAGTTGCACGGTGGTGGCCGCGCGTCGCGTGGTGAAGCTCGGCAGCACCGTGGTGATGCCGCCGCTGCTGAGGAAGGGCGAGCCGGTGCGCGTGAGCTCCGACACCTCTGGGGCCACGCGAAGTTGCACCACATCGCCTTCCAGCACCTGCGGCGTGAAGCGCAGGCCGACGCCGTACTCCTTCTCTTCCAAGGTGACCGTGGCGCGGCCTTCGGCGCTGTCGCGCGCCACGGGAATGAAGACCTTGCCACCGGCCAGGAAGCTGCCCTCCTGGCCGCTGAGCGCCACGATGTTCGGCTCGGCCAACACCTTGAGTGCACCGTCCTGGGCCTTCGCATCGACCGAAAGACTGCCATTGCGACCGACCACGGTGAGACGGCCGAACACATCCTGAAGCGCCTGCGTCACCAGGCCATAGCTCATCGAGCCGGACGTGCGGTTGAGGTTCAGGCTGACACCGAACTGGTCCAGCAGGTTGCGCGACACCTCGACCACCTTGACCTCGAGCATGACCTGCTGGGCCTGCCGGATTCGAAGCAGGTTGATCACGTGCGGCGCTTGGCCTGCCTGCGCTGGGCCGGCCCCTCCCGCCATCGGGGACATAGCGATCGATCCGCCTGTTCCCGTGGCGCCCATCGGTGGTGGTGCATGGGGCGCCTGGGCCAGCCGCGACAGCGCCCTGACGTGTCCCTGCGCCAGGGCCACGGCGCGCTCGGCGGCCACCACGCTTGTCACCGTGCCCCACAGCACCACCGAGTCGGCGGCGGCCTGCACCTGCAGTTCGGTTTCCTGCGGCATCAGGCGCTGGATTTGGTCGCGCAGGGAGCGCACGTCCATTTCGACCTGCACATCGATCACCGACACCGGTGCGCCGCGCGACCACAGCATGATGTTGCTCCAACCGATGCCGCGCCCCAGCACGTACAACTCACGTGGACCGGTCAGCACCACGTCCAGCACACCGGGGTGTGCCACCGACACGCGTTCCACCGACTGGGGCAGCGCCACCACGCGCGAGGTGCCGGCCGGCAGCATGATCTGCCTGGGCAGTTCGGCCAGGCTCACCAGGGGCTGTGCGCTCAACACCCAGGCCATCAGGCCGGGTACCCAGGCCCTGGTTCGCGTGAGTCGGGCCCAGAGACGGGACAGCGTCGGGCGGGTGGGGCGGTCGGGAGATCGTTCAAGGCTCACGGGAATCTTTCTTCGGTCAACAGGAAATCCACAGGTCAAACACAGGCCATCCACAGGGGATGTGACGGGCACGGTTCACCAAGCGATAGGCGTGCGCTGCGTGCCGCGAATCACTTCGGCGCGGCCATCGGCAGCCTCTGCGTTGTGCAAGGTGGTGGGGTTGGGCGGGATGGGGGCGGAAGGCTTAGCCGTCGGCGTGGCGCGAGCCTTGGGTGGTTGGGCGCTTGGCGCGGCCACCGTCCCGTCGGGTGGCCCCTGCGGTGCCAAGGCCAGCAGGTCCTGCTTGCGCGCGCCCTGTGTCTGGGCGGGTGCCGCATCGGCCGGGTTGCGAAGCACCAGGGACAGGGTGCCCACACTGCGGGCCAGATCCAGCTTCTCCGCCTCCTGCGGTGTGACCTCCAAGGTCACCGCACCGGTCACGCGCGGCGCGGTGGCCTCGCGCCCGGCGTCTTGCGCCACCGCCAGCACCAGAATCCGCTCCAACACGATCTTCGACAGGCTGGCATCCCGCGCCTGTCGGTCGGCTTCGGTTTGGGTGTGCACGAGCACGTCCACCAGACTGCCCGGCAAGGCAAAGCCGGCCACGCCGATGACTTCATTGACCTTGACCGTCAGCGCCCGCTTGCCCGGTGTGATCGCCACCGACAAGCCGCCGCGCGCGCCCAGGGCTGCCAACTTGGTCTCCAGAATCGGTTCGTTCTTCGTCAAGGGGGCGCGGACCACGCGGCCCACCAGGGCGCCGGGATCGGCCACGGCTCCTTGTGGCCGCGCGTTCGGCGGCCAAGCGATCGTGCTCAACATCGACATCTCCAGGGGCGTGCCCAGCGGGATGTCTGCGCCGGCCACCACCAAAGGCAGGTGGTCGGCCGTCTGCGCGCGCAGCCAGCTCGCGGCCAAGACCAGGGCCACCACACCGGCCAGTCCGGCCAGTGTCAGCAGGGTCAGGGGCCTGCCCAGGCGCATGAAGGTCGGGAGTTGTGTGGGTGTGCGGGAGATCGGGCGCGTGCGCATGGGTGAGGACTCGTGTGTTCGGTGAGGTGGCAGGGGCTTGTGGGGTCCCGGGTTGGGGTTGCCGGTGGCTGGGCTTCAACCGCTTGCGGGTCCGGCGCGGGCCGCCATGACCAAGGCCACTTCACCGCCCGAGATGGCCAGGGCATAGGGCATGGGATTGGGGCGACGTGCAAGCTTCCAGGCCACGGCCAACAGGCCGCCGGCCATCAGCGTGAACATCAGCAGCGGCATCACCTGGGCAGGGCCCGCATGGGCGGCCATCACGGTCAGCCACTTGGCGTCGCCGGCACCCCAAAGTCCCACGCGCCACAGCAGCGAGGCCACCAAGAGCATGAGCGCTGCGGCCATGGCGCCGGCCCACAGACCTGGCGTTCCAAATGCCGGCCCCATGGCCGGGTGCGGACCGGTCGGCAGCAACAGTTGTTGGAGCACCGCGCTGACCACGCCGGCGCCCACCAGGTGGTTGGGTATGCGGCGGCTGCGCAGGTCTGTGGCCATGGCCATCAGCAGCAGCGCGGCCAGGGTTGTCCAGGCGAGCAAGGTGATCCAAGTGATCGCCAACGGCGAACCGAATGCGGCGGCAGGATGGCCGCTCGGCATGAAGAAACCATTCATGTTTGAAGTACCTGATCCGCGCCTGCGGACGCAAGACCGACGGATGGTGAGGGGGCCCCGCCCGCCCGCCTGGATGGCCGTTCAGCCGACCCCGGCCGGCGGGTGAGACCCCGGGTCGTCACGGTTTGGTCGGCAGTGCGGTCGCCACCGAGTCGAAGACCCCTTTCAGATCGGTGCCGACCGAGCCGACGCTGGCGGCGATCACCACGGCGATCAGTGCCGCCAACAGGCCGTACTCAATGGCCGAAGCCCCGTCCTCCTCATTCCAGAACTTCGACAGCAGGGTCTTGATCATGTTCACTCCCAAGGGTTGTGTGTGGTTGAAGCCTGGCCGCGGAGGCTGAACCGAAACCGAGGTGCACACGCGGGTGGTATGCACCTCGCGGGGCTTCGGGCCCTGTTCTGGAACCTTCGCAACCAGGAAGGCCAGTGTGTGAAAACGGGGCCCCGCTTCCAAGCGCCGATCGGCGGGAAGCTGTCAAAGGTCAAGGCGCGCCGACAGCGGAGTGAGGCGTGTCAAGCGTGTTGGGGCGAGCCCCCGCGCCTAGGGTCGTGTGTCGACCTCGAGCCGCGCCAACCACCGCATCGCGTGTTCGCGCGAGTTCCCGCACATCTCGCTCGAGGGCTGGAGTCCCGAGCAAAAGGCCGGTCGCTCAGGCCTGCCGAACAGTGCGCAGCGCCGATCGGTGGTGAGCTGCACGCACGGCACACCGGCAGGTTTGCCCTGGGGCATGCCCGGAATGGCTTGGGTGATGGACGGCGCGATGCAACAGGCACCGCAGCCGCTGTTGCAGCGCATGTCCCGATTGTGCAAGGTGCCATCGCGCAGGCGGCGGTGGGCGCCTAAAATTGAGGCACCTGCGCTTGGTGCCTCGTTTGGCGCCCCCTTCCCGTGCTCCATCCTCAACGATATGACGTGATCGTCGTCGGCGGCGGCCATGCCGGCACCGAAGCCGCCCTGGCAGCGGCCCGCATGGGCTGCCGCACCCTGCTGCTGACCCACAACATCGAAACCCTGGGGCAGATGAGCTGCAACCCCTCGATCGGGGGCATTGGCAAGGGGCACCTCGTCAAGGAGGTGGACGCTCTGGGCGGCGCGATGGCCGCCGCCACCGACGAGGCGGGCATCCAGTTCCGAATTCTGAACGCCAGCAAGGGGCCGGCCGTGCGCGCCACGCGGGCCCAGGCCGATCGGGTGCTGTACCGCGCGGCCATTCGCCGTCGCCTGGAAAACCAGCCCAATCTCGATATCTTTCAGCAGGCTGTTGACGATCTGATGCTGGAAGGTGACCGTGTGACGGGGGCTGTCACGCAAGTGGGCATTCGCTTCGCTGCATCGGCGGTGGTGCTCACCGCCGGGACGTTTCTCGACGGCCGCATCCACGTGGGCCTGGAAAACCACAGCGCTGGCCGGGCGGGCGATCCGCCGGCGGTGCGCCTGTCGGCCCGGCTGAAGGAGCTGCGCCTGCCCCAGGGTCGCCTGAAAACTGGCACCCCCCCGCGCCTGGATGGCCGAACCATCGACTTCAGCCGCTGCACCATGCAACCCGGCGACGGCATGCCTGGCCCCCATGGGGAGGCACCCACCACCCCCATGCCGGTGTTCAGCTTCTTGGGTAGCGTCGACCAACACCCTGCACAACTGCCCTGTTGGATCACCCACACCCACGAGCGCACCCACGCCATCATCCGCTCGGGCTTCGACCGCAGCCCCATGTTCACCGGTGTGATCGAAGGTGTGGGGCCGCGCTACTGCCCCAGCATCGAGGACAAGATCAACCGCTTTGCCGACAAGGACAGCCACCAGATCTTCCTGGAGCCCGAGGGCCTGAGCACCCACGAGTTCTACCCGAACGGCATCTCCACCTCGCTGCCCTTTGACATCCAGCTCGCTGCGGTCCACTCGATTCCGGGCCTGGAGCGGGCACACATCGTGCGCCCCGGCTACGCCATCGAATACGACTACTACGATCCCCGTTCGCTCAAGTCCAGCTTCGAAACCAAGGCCATTGCGGGCCTGTTTCTGGCGGGACAGATCAACGGCACCACCGGTTACGAGGAAGCGGCGGCACAAGGCCTGTATGCGGGCATCAATGCCGCGCTCCACACGCAGGGGCGTGAGGCCATGACGCTGCGCCGCGACCAGGCCTATCTGGGGGTGTTGGTGGACGACCTCATCACCAAGGGCGTGACCGAGCCCTACCGCATGTTCACCAGCCGGGCCGAGTTCCGCCTGCAATTGCGGGAGGACAACGCCGATGCCCGACTGACCGAGCGGGGGCGTTCGCTTGGCTTGGTCGATGATGTGCGCTGGGGCATGTTCAACCGCAAGCGAGACGCGGTTTCACGTGAAACAGAGCGACTCAAGTCCACTTGGGTGCACCCGGGCATCGTGTCCGCCGAGGCCGCCGAGCGCTCGGTGGGCAAGGCCCTGGAGCATGAGTACAGCCTGATCGAGTTGCTTCGTCGGCCCGGCGTGGGGTTTGACGCCGTGGTTGAGCTGGCGGCGGTCGCCCGGCCGGATGCCGTCGTTTCACGTGAAACACTTCGCGAGGAACTCGGTTCTGCCCTGGCGGATGCCGTGGTCGAGCAGGTGGAGATCGCCACCAAGTACGCCGGCTACATCGACAAGCAGGTGGAAGAGGTGGCGCGGGCGGCGCACTATGAGCACCTAAAGCTGCCCGAGGAGCTCGACTACCACGCGGTCTCGGCCCTCAGCATCGAGGTTCGCCAAAAGCTCAGCCGCCACCGTCCCGAGACCCTCGGACAGGCCTCGCGGATCTCCGGCATCACCCCGGCGGCGATTTCACTGCTCTTGGTGCATCTGAAAAAGGGGCGCTTCCGGGGCTTTGACGGCCGGAGCCACGCGGGCTCGCCGGTCGATGGGTTGGTCGGCTCCGAAGGTGCTGCAGCCTCGACGCGAGACGCGGCTTGAGCGCGCCGGATACCCGCGCCCTGCTCCCGGGCGCGCTTGCTGAGCTGGGCCTGGCGCTTTCCCCGGGCGCCCGTGACCGCCTGCTCGCGCACCTGGGACTCATCTCCAAGTGGAACAAGGTCTACAACCTCACGGCGGTCCGCAACCCGGCCGAGATGGTGACCCACCACCTCTTGGACAGTTTGGCGGCGGTCAGGCCCTTGGCGGGCTTCCTGGCCAGTCGTCCGATACCGAGCCCTTCGAATGGGCATGCAGGGCGGGCGATCGACAGCGCCCCGGAGGCCCCGCCAAGGGGCCTTCATGTGTTGGATGTGGGCTCAGGCGCCGGCCTGCCCGGTGTCACGCTGGCGATCGCCTTGCCGGAGACCCTGGAGATCCTGGCCCAACACGGGGGTGCCGGCGCGGCGGGCGGTTCGCCCGCCGAGGGCGTTGCCAACGTCGGCGTTACGTGTGTGGATGCCGTGGCCAAGAAGGCCGGTTTCATCCGCCAGGTGGCTGCCGAACTGGGTTTGAGCGCACTCCAGGCGGTGCACGGTCGGATCGAGGCGCTGGCGATCGGGCCGGCCGATGTGATCACGTGCAGGGCCTTCGCCAGCTTGTCGGATACCGTGCGCCTGACGAGCCGGCACCTGGCACCCGGGGGTGTGTGGATGGCGCTCAAGGGCATGGTGCCCACGGAAGAGATGGCGGCACTCCCGGCCGACATCGAGGTGTTTCACGTGGAACCCCTGAGAGTCCCCCACCTGGACGCACAGCGGTGCCTGGTGTGGATGCGCCGCCGCCAGGGGGCCTGAGCGCGGCGATGCCGGGGCTTGCCTGGCCAACGTTCCCCCGCCTTCCAACCAGAACCTTCAAGAAAGAGAAAGGGTTGACCCCATGCTCCCCACCTCCCTTCGGGCGCCCACCCGTACCGGCTTGCGCAACCTGATCCTTTGTGGGCTGTGGGGCGCCCTGGCGACGGCCCCGGCCTGGGCCAACCGCCCCACCGCGTCCGAAGCGCCAGCGCTGCAGGCCCTGACCCAGCTGGCCGTGGCCCCTTATATGGGCCGTTGGTACCAGGTGGCCTACTACCCCAACTTCTTTCAGCGCCAGTGCGTGTCCGACACCACCGCCACCTACCGTGAACTCGCGGATGGCACGGTGGAGGTGCTCAACCGATGCCGGACCGCTTCCGGGGCCTTCGACCAGGTGATTGGGATGGCCCGGCCGGTGGCCGGGGTATCCCGCATCGAGGCCGGGCAGCTTCAGCCCGCCCGCCTGGAGGTGAGTTTTCTGCCGCCTTGGTTGCGATGGACGGGCGTGGGCTGGGGAGCCTATTGGGTGGTGGACCGGCCCGAGCATGGCCGCTACGCCATCGTCAGCGAAGGCCGCCGCGAATACCTGTGGGTGCTCTCGCGCACGCCGGAGCTCAGCGCCGATGACCGGCAGGCCGTACGGGCTCGGCTGCAGTCTCTGGGTTTTGACCTGGAGCGTTTGAAGGACCACCCTCAAGAGCCGCTTCGCTAGCCATTTGCGCCTTCACTGGCGCAGGATTTGAGCCCTTGATGGGGCATAAGAACTGTATAAACATACAGTCTTTGTGGCCCCATCATGCTCCGTTCACCTTCTTTCCCATCCCCCGCCTTACCCGATGGCGGGGCCCTTCCCCTGTCGGCCGGTGCGCAGGCCCCCCATCGCCGTCTGCGCGTGGGCGCCGGGTTGGCTCAGCCTCAGTCCGTCGGTTCCGCTCCACCGGCCCAGGCCCTCAACCTGCCGGGCGTGTGGCGGGCCGATGCCTGCGCCCGGCCCACGGATTCCTGGTCCACCGGTTACGCGGCCTTGGATACCCACTTGCCCGGCGGAGGCTGGCCGGCCGGCGGCTTGGTGGAACTGCTGTGCGCGCAGCCCGGCCTGTACGAAGGCGCCCTGCTGGCCCCCCATTGGTCCCGCATCAGCCAGGCGCAGCCGGCTGCCCGCCTGGCTTGGGTGATGTTGGGGCGCAGCCCCTGGCGTCTTCACGCGCCGGGCGTGGCCCACCTGGGCTTGCAGCCGCAGCGCCTGTTGTGCCTGCGGCCTGCCACCGAAGCCGATGCGGCCTGGGCGGTCGAACAGATGCTGCACAACAGCGGCATCTGCGGCATCTGGTGGCTCACCCGCCATGCCCAGGCCCAGCACCTGCGCCGTCTGCAGTGGGCCGCCCAGGCGGCCGGCATCCCCCTGTTCGTGTCCCGCCCCCTGGCCTGTCGCCAAGACCCATCCCCCGCCCCCTTGCGCCTGCACCTGCAGGCCGGGCCCGACCAGGCCCTGCGGGTGCACCTGCTCAAGCGCCAGGGCCCACGGTTGGACCATCCGGTGGATCTGCCCCGCGCGGCACCCCTGCACCTGTTGCCGGTTCCCACCGCACCCGCCTCTCAACCTTTGCAACATCATGTGGTGGATCGCCCTGTACCTGCCCCAGTGGCCGCTTGAGGCGCTGGGCACACCCCTGCCCGATGCGGTGGAAGAAGGCGGACACATCATCTGTGTGGGCCCTGCGGCTGCACAGGCGGGCGTGCACTTGGGCATGAGCCTGCCGGCGGCCGAGGTGCGGCAGCCGGGATTGAAGGTGCTCGCCCGCCGCCCGGAGCAGGAGGCCCAGGCCCTGCGCATGATCGCCATGGCCGCGCTGCGCTTCAGCCCGAACCTTCATCTGCGGCCCGATGGGTTCTTGATCGAAGTCCAGTCCAGCCTGCGCCTGTTCGGGGGCCCCCTTCGCTTGTGGCGGCAACTGCAGGGGGTGATTCACGAGTTCAAAGTGAGTCATCACTTGGCGGCAGGTCCTTTCCCGGAAACGGCCTGGCTCTTGGCGCGAGTGCGGGGGCCGGGGCAGGCGCAGGCGCGGCATCGCCGCCTTCCCAACGCCCTGCGCTTGGGTGTGACCCAAAGCCGCGACCTCCAAGCCCTGCGCCCCGCCTTGGATGCCCTGCCGGTGCCTCTGGTCCTGCAGGCTTGGGGTGCACCGTCCACCACCGCTGGTCTGCTGCAAGGCTTGGGCGTGCACACCCTGGGGGAGTGGAGGGCCCTGCCCCGTGCCGGCCTGCAGCGCCGCCTGGGCCCCGACGCGATGCGCCTGCTGGACGCCGCCTATGGCCAGGCCTCGGACCCTCGGGCCTTCTGGGCGCCTCCACCCACCTTCGATGAGCGCTTGGACCTGCCTGAGCGCATCGCCGAACTCGAGGGGCTCATCCCGGCGCTGCAGCAGCTTCTGCAGGCCCTGCAAGGGTGGCTGGTGGCCCAGGCTCGCCTGGCCGGTGCCATGGCCCTGCACCTGCTGCATGAGGCCCGTCGCCACGAGCCCTTGCCCGACACCGTGCACCGCCTGCAGCTGGCCGCACCCGAGCAGCAAGCCGATGCGCTGCAGCGGCTGGGGGGCGAGCGCCTGCACCGTCAGCCCTTGGTGGCGCCTGTCGTGGCGCTGCGCCTGGTGCTGCAAGCCAGCGAACGCCCAGAAACCCAAGACCTGCAACAGGCCCTGCCCATGGCCACCCGGCTGCAGCCCGGCAGCCAAGACCCGGCCGTTACGCGTCAGGCCCTGGCCCATCTCTTGGACCGTCTGCAGGCTCGGCTGGGCGAACAGGCCGTGCAGGGGCTGCGCTGCCGGGACGACCACCGCCCCGAGCGGGCCAGTTCCACCGTCACCCTCACCGGGCAGGCGGCCGCCTTGGGTGTGGCTGATGGGGTGCCTGATCAGCTGACCGATCAGCCCACCGATCAGCCCACCGATCAGCCCACTGATGGGCCCCTGCGCCACGCCCCACGGCCGACACCTCGGCCTCTCCCCCGGCCTCTCCCTAGGCCTTTGTGGCTGTTGGACGAGCCTGAACCCTTGACCGAACACCAGGGGCGCCTGGTGCACCGGGGCACCGCCCTGGTGCTGCGCACACGCCCCGAACGCATCGAGGCCGGCTGGTTCGACGATGAGCCGGTGTGCCGTGACTACTACGTGGCCGAGGACACCGACCACCGCCTGTGCTGGATCTACCGCGAGCACCGGGCCCAAGCCCAGGGCTGGTTTCTCCACGGCTGGTTCAACTAGAGCGGCCGCGGTTTCAGCCGGTCACAGGGCGTCGCCGGGCTGCGGCCCTTCATAGCCACCCACGATCACCAGGTCCACTTCCGAAACCGGTTGGCGCAGCGCCCGCGCGGCCTGATAACCCTGGGAATGCCAACAGGCCCGAGCCGCCTCCAGCGAGGGAAACTCCAGCACCACATGGCGCGAGCGGCTACTGCCCTCCACCACCTCAGACGGCCCGCCCCGCACCAGGAACCGTGCCCCGAATTCTCTGAACGAGGCCGCGTTCGCGCGCACATAGGCCTGGTACTGCTCCAGGTCGCGGACATCGCCGTGGGCGATCCAATAGCCCTTCGCAGAACCGGTGGCGGACGGGGTTTGGGGTGCGTTCATGGGGGGGCTTGCTCCAGGTGTCGTGTGGGTGCGTCATGCTAAGGCCGATGGCCCTGCCGGGGTTATTCAGCCTGGGCGCCGGCCGACATCAGGGACTCGACCATCACCGCTGCGGGAACAGCCCGACAAGCCTGCGGTCGGGTGCCGCTCCACAGGGGTGAGAAATCGTCCTGGCCCATGGCCTCGGCCTTGGCGCGCACTGGGGCCAGCGCGGCGCCGGCCAGCGGAAAGGGGGGCGCCAGCGGCGACATCGGGGCGATGTCGCGCATCAGGCGGTTGAAGAGACCGCGTGCAGGGCGGCCCGTGAACAGACGGGTCAGTGCGGTCAAGGGCTGACGGCCTTGGACGGCGGCCCGTTCCAAGGCGCGCCGGTGCAGCACCGGGGTGCTGGCCTCATCGCACAGCAGGAAGGCCGTGCCCACTTGCACCGCCGACGCGCCGGCCTGCAGGGCGCTCGCCACGGCGGCCGAATCACCCAGGCCCCCGGCGGCCACCACCGGGCCCACCCGAGCTGCCTGCAAGGCTTGCAGCAGCGGGTGCAGGGGCAGTTGACCACCCAGATCATGGTCGGGCCGCAGGAAGTGGCCACGGTGACCGCCGGCCTCCAGGCCTTGCGCGATGACGGCATCCACACCGCGCGCTCGCAGCCACAGGGCTTCGTCCACGGTGGTGGCCGACGCCATCACCACCGAACCCCAGCCCTTCACCCGGTCCAGCAGTTCGGCGCTGGGCAGGCCGAAGTGGAAGCTGACGACCGGCGGTGGGTTGGCGGCCAGGACATCGGCCAGCTCCGCATGGAAGGGCATGCGCTGCGGCGCGCTGGATGCGTGATCGATGGCAAGGCCCCACTGCGCATAGTAGGGCGCCAGCGTTTGGCGCCAGGCGGCCTCCTGTGCCGCATCGACCTGCGGCGGCCGGTGGCAGAAGAAGTTGACGTTGTAGGGCAGGCCCTGTGGCCCCAGTTCACGCCGCAGCACCGCCAGTTCGCGTTCGAGCCCGGCGGCGTCCAGCATGGCCGCCGGCACAGACCCCAGGGCCCCCGCGCGTGAAACCGCCACGGCCAGGCCACTGCCCTGCGCCCCGGCCATCGGGGCCTGGATCAGCGGGTGCCGCAGGCGTGCCAGCAGTGTGGACCAGGGCGTGGCCGACATGGCTCAGCCGGACCGCCGGGATGCAGGGGTGAACGCAAAGGGTCTCACAGGCTGGATTCTGACGGAGGATCCACCACCCCGGAACACCCCTGTTGGGGCCTCTTCAGGGGCACCCTTGGGAGGGCAGAAATACTGTATAAATAAACAGTATGCTGCCTGCCTATGCCGAACTTCACTGCCGCAGCAACTTCAGCTTTCTCACCGGGGCCTCGCATCCGGAAGAACTGCTCGCGCGTGCGGCAGAACTCGGCTATGAAGCCCTGGCCCTTACCGACGAGTGCTCGGTGGCCGGGGTGGTGCGTGCACATGAAGAACTCAAGCGTCAGCGCCAGCAAGGGCTCTCGTGCCAGCAGGGCCTCATCACAGGCCCCGCCCCGCACGCCGCTACGCCACCTGGGCCCGGCGAACCCGGCGCGGCCACCTCGGTTGCCGGCACACGCCTGCTCCTGGGCACCCACCTGGAGGTGGCGCCCGGCCCGGCCCCACCCCCGGGGCTCGAACACGGTTTGCGCGTGGTCGTGCTCGCGCACAACCGCCAAGGTTGGGGGCAGTTGTGCGAACTCATCACCCAAGCGCGCGCCCGGGCTCCCAAGGGGCAATACAGCGCTTGGCCGCAGGATCTGTTGGCGCAGCAGGCCCTGGCCGATTGCACGGTGCTGCTCATCCCGCGGCGTGAAGACACCCTGGCGGTTCTGCAGGCCCAGGCCCGTTGGTGTGCGCAGGCCTTCGGCTCCCGTGCGGCGGTGGCACTCGAGCGCCTGCTGTGGGCCGACGATGCCCGGCTCATCGAAAGGGTGCAGGCCGTGGCGAAGCAACTGCGGGCCGAAGGCCTGCACCTGCCCATGGCGGCCGCCGGTGATGTCCTCATGCACCGCCGCGCACGCAAGCCGGTGCAAGACACCCTCACCGCCATCCGGCTGCGCCGTCCGCCGGCCCAATGCGGCACCCGCCTGGCGCCCAATGCAGAACAGCACCTGCGCTCGCGCCTGCAACTGGCGCGGCTGTACCGCCCCGAATGGCTTCAGGCCGCGGTGGACATCGCCCGCCGCTGCACCTTCATCCTGGATGAGCTCCGCTACGAATACCCGGCCGAGTTGGTGCCCAAGGGGCTCAGCGCCATCCAGCACCTGCGGGCCCTCACCCTCCAGGGCGCCCGTGAGCGCCACCCCGAAGGCGTACCGGCGTCCGTGCAGGCCCAACTCGAACGCGAA
>Ga0082207_1000242_pt1 | contig 32008 bp, 33 predicted proteins | sample LakMenEpi10Aug09_FD_71540 | JGI IMG/M metagenome (GOLD analysis project Ga0082207, IMG submission 71540)
GGGATTCTAGCACGACATAGACAACCTTGATTAATTTACGTCCCCGTAAATCGTCAGGTGCAATATGCCTAATAGTGGACTTGACTTGGGTAAACATTCAAATAAGCTCCTTTAAGGCGTGTTTTTGTGGAGTTCATCACGGCTAATATGTCCGTTTGTAACTGCAATTATTTTCGGCAATAAGAGTTTTTTAGCAGAAAACTCGGATTCTGTGGGGGTTTTATCCTATATCTGACACAAAATGATATAGAAAACAACACATTTATTCATGAATCTTAACAAAAAATACAGCTTCTCTCACCTGGTTTTAAATTTTGTTTACATACTTGTTTCAGCATCTAGTGCTAGTGATAAAAAAATAAGTAAATACTTCTGTATAATTAAGGTAATATTAAAAATAGTCGTCTTTTTAGCTTGGTGAGTACCAAATGAGTGACCTCAAGAAAATAGATACCAATGCCTATGTGACAGTACAGGGACAATATGCTGTGGTCAATGAAGGTGCAGGTTACGCAATTATCAACATTCAAACAAAGCAGATAGTTGCTCGTAATATTTCATCTTTCCTTGACTGTGTAAAAACGCTGGAATACATTGTTGGAAAGGGTGAATCTCAAGATCCAATTCAACATTCTACGTCTAACGAAAATCCACCTCAGATACAATTAACTAACTTTGGTGTTAAACCAGATGTACAACGACTTATTGAAATCTACGCTCCAGCTACAGTGAGAGTGGAGAAGAAGGTGCATTGGAACCGAAGCCGATACAAGTGCTACGATCTATCTGGTAACTGTCTTGGACGGGTTAAAGGAAAACAAGGAGATCGCTATTGGGAAGACATAAACGGTAATAAACATTACTAAGAGAAACTTTCCTCCCATTTGTCCTGATTTTGTAATTGAGTTACTTTCTCCTAGTGATAGTTTGAAAACTAGACAGGATTTACAGATTAATCAATAATCAAGAATTGGTTTGTGGTCAGTTATGATTTTTTTGTCTGAATCAGGATAACCAGGATTAAAGGATTTACAGGATGTTATTTAATAATTGTTGGTGAAAATTTGGGGATGATTTTGTTTATTCTGATATGGCTAACGCCACGCTACGCTATCAGACAATTACAACATTAACCACCAACAAACAAATGAGCAATTACATCCTAAATCCTGGACATCCTGATTCAGACAAAAAATCCGCGTTCATCTGCGTTTATCAGCGTTCACCCCTAAATCAAGGATCAAAAATAGGCGATCGTTTAAAATTAGGGTTGTGAGCGATCGCTATTTAGGAATAAGTTGGGAGAGCGATCGCGCAAGCGCTGACTTATCAGTTCGCTGTTTGGGGATGTTGGGGTGCGATATTTCATTATTAGCAAAGCTACAAGAGAAATACTAAAATAAATAAAGTAATTTAGTTGAGAGCATTTATGCAACAAATTAACACATTTGAAGAAGTTCTCAATCTAGTGACTGAGCTATCAGTTGATCAACAAGAACTACTAATTAGTATCCTACAACGTCGAATAGCTGATATGCGACGAAAAGAATTAGCAAGTTCATCACAGGAAGCACTAGCTGAATTTAGAACTGGTAATCTTAAACCTCAAACCGCAATTGAAGCGATCGCTGAATTAAGAACTTACTTAAATAATAATGAAACATAATGAGAAAACTGGTTCTTACTTCTCGCTTCAAGCGATCTTTGCGAAAATTCATCAAACAAAGAGATTGATCGCTGTTTAGGAATAAGTTGGGAGAGCGTTTAAAATTGTATCCAAACGATTCAACAATGCGACAACAAAGCCAGTATCAGCTACTGCTGGGGTTCTTTCCATGTCCAACCTGATTTCTCTGTCACTTCATTTTGGAGAATATCTTCGGAATTAATAGCTAAATCAGGTGTGGCTGCAAATAAGCCAATTAACGGATCAGATACAGCATCATTAACTGTTTCTAGTGATTGAATTTCCAGGTATGATCTGACAGCTTCACTAATAATTGATTCCGGTGATTGACCACGTTTACTAGCCAAATTGATCAGTTTTTCGAGTAAAGTCTGTTCTGGATTCCAGTTAAATGTAGATTTCACAAGATAACTTCTCTCTTATTAACCACGAAAAACATTATAACAAATAAGTGCAATTTTATTAACTAATTATTTGCTTAGTGTCTTAATGAAGAAGCGCGACCTAGTAATCGCTTAAAATTAGGGTAGTTGTGAGCGATAGCGAAGCGCTGCTACAAGCAGTTCGCTGTTTGGGGATGTTGGAGAGCGATGGTTTAGAATTGGGGTTGTGAGCGATCGCCTAGAGTGCGCTACCATTTGTTTAGTCATTTTTAGGATCAGAATTGATTGTGACTACATCTTTCAACATTAACGAAGCCTTACTAAAAGAGGCGTTGGCACTTGATAATCAGGTAAACATTGATTCTTTAGTAGAAACAGCACTGCGCGAATATATTCAACGTCGTAAGCGGCTCAAAGTATTAGACCTCTTTGGAACTATCGAGTATGACGAAAGCTATAACTATAACAGCAACGTCATCAAGCATGAGCATTATTGTTGATATAGCTAGTTATGCAAATTCATGTTCCAATTAGAGTATATTAAAAAACAGTTGTCTTTTTAGTTTCCCAAATGAACGACATCAAAAGAATAGACACAAACGCCTATGTGACAGTACAAGGGCAATATGCTGTAGTCAATGAAGGTTCTGGCTATGCCATTATCAATACTCACACAAAACAGGTAATTGCCCGCAATATCTCATCTTTCTTGGACTGTCTAAAAACTCTAGAGTATATCTTTAGTAATGCTGAATCTCAAAATTCAGATCAAATCCAAAACTCTGCTTTTATTTCTGAACCAAACACTCCTCCTAAATCAGTTCAAGAAAACATTAATTATGAACCTAAAAAACTAGATGAACTAGATTTTGCTCTTGTCAGAAGTCTAGCCTCGTATTTTGAAGAAATGAATGGTAAAATCCGCCATTATCGTAAAGATCATAATGCTTCAGAAGAAGAAGCAGATGTAATAGGGAGTTATTACCTAAAGACCGCTGGTATTGTTAGGGGTGTTAAAACTGAAAAAGATTTGGTAGAACTGATTGAATATATAGAAAACCTCAAGGAAAAGGTTAGTATATACAAGCATGAAAGCTATAAATATCGTTGGTCTACAAGTTTAGAAAACAACGTTCTAGCTAAATTAAAGAAAATAATGGATAGACTCAAAAATTAATTAAAAGACGTTTTTATTACTGCTAATTGCAAAGGAAAAAATATGAAATCGCTTTTAGGAAATAGAGACGTTTAAGGTTAATTAAACGTCCCTAAATTTTGATTTTAATCTCTTATGAAACTGCTGGAGGTTGAACTAAATTTTCTCCGCCTTGAACAACAGTTACAGATTCAATTTTATCACCAGCTTTGAGTTTATCTAAAATCTCTCTACCTTCAGTCAGATAACCAAACACAGAATAACGACCATCTAAAAGATTGCGTCCTGCGGGAGTAAGTTCTGGGTCAAACAAAAAGAAGAAAATTTGAGAAGAAGCGCCATTATCATCACTTTCTGGACGGGCCATAACTAAAGCGCCAAAAGATGAAAACGGTAAAACCGGCATATCTAAATAACGCCCAGCTTCTTCGAGAGTAATACCGTAGGTTGGTTCTTTTTCACCTTGGACTAAAATCTCTAAAGGAATAGCCCGATATTTACCAGTTTGAGGGTCAATAAAACCGACTTCCTTACCTACAGGATCTCCAGTTTGTAAAAAGTAAGATTCTTCAGAACGGGTAAATTCTAAACCGTTATAAAAACCTCTTTGTACTAAATCCACGAAATTACCAGCAGTAACAGGTGCGCTATAGCCATCTACAACTACAGTCAAATCGCCCTTATTAGTTTTGAAAGCAATAGTAGCCCGTCCTTTGAGTTGGGGCAAATTACTGTACTCAGCAGGAACATCAAAGGGAAATTCCTTCACCATTGATTCTTCTAACAAGCTGACAAGATCCAGTAATTTAGCTCTTTCATCAAGAACTGCTTCCTTTCGTTTAGTTTTAACTACTTCTTGCAGTTTTGTAATGCCAGATTTCAATTCAGTCATCCAAGCTTGGGCTTGAGGTTGGCGTTCTTCCGGAATACTTGCTAATATTTGGGAAGGTTTATCGAGTATCCGGGATGCTTGCTTGAGGTCATTATTAACTGCACTCCAACGCTTATTTGCCCGCAGTTGGTTAGAAATATCTTCTAAACTAGCTTGTAGTTTACGTACGGGTTGATTATTTATCGGCAGTGCATAGCGCAACAAAGCCTTACCGTCAGTGATTGCGTTTCCCCGTGGTAAGCCAGCATTACTAGTGGCAGTCCACCCAGTCGTACTTATGCCTAAAAATATTGTTAAGAGCAATATTACCTTTAGGCTACTCTTCACCCAGGACTTAAATAAGTTCAACATGAAATTTCCCTTTCTTCAGCATCAAAGTGTTGACTGGAAGTAATTCACTAATTATCTTCCCACATTGAGGGACTGGGGATTAATGAACCAGGGAGCAGTTGTCAGTTGTCAGTTTCCCTGTTCCCTCTTTCCTGAGAACTAACAACTTATGGCGCGGGAAGGGTACAATAAATGCCGATTGTCTTGCAAAATTTGAAAGTTTCATGATCTCTAGTAACGACTTTCGACCTGGTGTTTCAATTGTATTAGATGGTTCAGTCTGGCGCGTGATAGATTTTCTTCACGTTAAGCCAGGCAAGGGTTCTGCCTTCGTGCGGACAACTTTAAAAAATGTCCAAACTGGGAAACAGTTAGAAAAAACTTTTCGGGCTGGGGAAACCGTTCCCCAGGCAACTTTGGAAAAAGTAACGATGCAATATACCTATAAGGACGGTGATGAGTTTGTCTTTATGGATATGGAAAGTTATGAAGAAGGTAAATTAACTACAGCGCAAATCGGCGATCGCGTCAAGTACCTAAAAGAAGGTATGGAAGTTAACGTAATTCGCTGGGGTGAACAGGTACTGGAAGTGGAACTACCTAATTCTGTAGTCTTGGAAATTGTCCAAACAGATCCAGGTGTCAAAGGTGATACTGCTACAGGTGGTACTAAACCCGCAACTCTGGAAACTGGTGCAATTATCATGGTTCCTTTGTTTATTGCCCAAGGGGAGCGAATTAAGATTGATACCAGAGAAGACAAGTATTTAGGCAGGGAGTGATTTTTCTCATTTTTTTTGATACTAACTGGGAATAGTGAGGACTAAAGCCCAAATTGGTATTAATGATTTCAATCCCTTTTTTATAGAGGGATTAAATCCCTGCCTTACTGAGAATTTTAATTTAACAATTAGGTCGAGGTAAAATAATTGTGACATTAGACTTTAATGAAATCCGTCAGCTATTAGTAACTATTGCCCAAACAGATATCGCGGAAGTTACCCTCAAAAATAATGAATTTGAGCTAACAGTACGGAAAGCTGTCAGTTTTAGCAATAATCCCCAAGGAATGGTTAGTGGTGTAGTTAATGCTGGTATAACCCAGTTGGGATCTACAACTCCACCCAGTGCAATTTTTGAAGGAGGTGTAATAAATAAGGTTGTGGATAATTCTCTGGCACAACCTGCTCATTCTTCTTCACCAATTAATCAAAAATTGGTTGAAGTCCCATCACCAATGGTAGGGACTTTCTACCGCGCTCCTGCACCGGGTGAGGCTGCATTTGTGGAAGTGGGCGATCGCGTCAAAGCTGGTCAAAGTGTGTGTATCATTGAAGCTATGAAGCTAATGAATGAAATTGAAGCCGAAGTCTCTGGACAGGTAATGGAAATTTTAGTTCAAAATGGTGAACCAGTAGAATATGGTCAAGCTTTGATGAGAATTAACCCCGATTAATTATTAAATAGGTAACTAACAACTGACCAATGACCAATGACAACTGACAACTGACAACTAACAACTGACCACTGACAACTGACAACTGACAACTGACCACTGACCACTAACTAAAGCGGATAATTTTTCTGAAAACTTTCGCGGGTGAGTGGTTGTGGTATTTCCACACCTTCACCACCTAAAACCTCTAAGGGTTTACCGTTGACATCAATATATACTTTAGCTTGAGGATTTAAACTAGTAGCAGTATATACAACTTGTCCAACCCGTCCCATCATAGAACTGCTACCGCCACCAGTGGTAAAGTTTTCAGATAAGTTCACATGAACATCATTATTTTCCGCTTTTATTCCTAATAGTTCAGTCCCCTTAGGAATAGTGGTAGAATCACTACCTTCACTTGGACCGGCTAATAAAGTTTTAAATGCTGCTTCTAAAACTTGGTCGGGTTGGGTAGCAGCAATTTTCAAGGGTTGGGGAACTAAAGCCAGCCGATTTTCTTTAGATTTGAGCCAATATATACTAGCAGTTTGTTCATTACCCTGTTGAGTTACTGGCTGCTTAATAGTTTGTGAGGAGTTGGTAGGTGTGGGAGTATCAGGAGTTTGGGCAGAAAACCAAGCTACACTACCACTTACTGCTACCACGGCTGCGGATATAGCTGCTACCACACCAGAAGAAATACTGTTAGTTCTTTGTTGGTCGTTCATATATAAAACCTACTGGATTAAGGACGGGAATACTATTTGTAAGATAAGCAGCGTGTTTATAAAGGTTTTATCCCCGATACAAGTCTTTGGTTATGATTTGTACATAAACTGCTGTTGCTGGTTTTGCTCTCACCTACTCTAATTGTAGAGTTATCTTTTTCGGTCCGTCACTTTTTCCTTTATCTAAATCTTATGGTTTTTTGAAAAAAGATTTAAATTAGAATTGGGTAAAATGTAGTACGCCAGTCAGTTGGTAACTGGATTATGAGGTATAATTTATGTTTTCTTTTCACGCAGAGGCGCGGGAGGTAAGAGTTTAAGAAGGTAATTTTTGCAGGTTTCCTGAAAAATATGTTGACTAGTTATAGTATAATTGATTAATATCTCCGATGTGGTTGCTATGGTTGTCACTGCTTCGACCCACAAGATTACCTGGGAACTTTTGCCTGAAGACTTCATTTTAGACGATGAACCTGTGGATAATGTCAATCAACCTTCTTTGGCTGCGGCGCTGACGGAAAGTCTACAATTGGCGGGGAAACTCGCAGAAACAGCCCTCGCTACGACCAATTATGGTATCTGTACCGCAGTTAATGACAAAATTGTGGTGAAAGCACCTGATTGGGCTTATATACCGAAAATTACCGGATCTAGAGAGCAAATACAACGCAGTTATACCCCTCACAAACAGGGTGAACTTCCTGTGGTGGTGATGGAATTTCTTTCGGATACAAATGGGAGTGAATATTCCAGTAAACGGACTTTTCCTCCTGGTAAATGGTTTTTTTATGAAGAAGTTTTAAAAGTTGCCAATTACCTGATTTTTGACCCTAGTACGGGTATTTTTGAGGTACATCGGTTACAAAATTCAGGAAAATATGAATTACGTTCTCCTGATGAAAATAACCGTTATTGGTTGGAGGAAATGGATTTATTTATTGGTGTGTGGTCAGGAAAGCGGGAAAACCGTGATGGTTACTGGTTGCGCTGGTGGGATAAACAGGGTAATTTGTTATTGTGGGGGTTTGAGTCGGTTGAGCAGGAACGACGGGAAAAGGAACAAGAACGACGAGAAAAGGAAGCTGCTTTACAACGTTTAGCAGATTTGGAGAAACGATTGCGAGAGGCGGGAATTGAAGTTTAAACTAGATTCTGTTTCCCAGGATAAGGCTCAAAAAAATTTTTAGATCGCTCCTCGCTCCGTTCCACTACCCTCTCAAGGGTAAAGAAAAGAAGAGCAAAGAGCAAAAGCACAAGAGTGCAAAGGGCTATTAAGTCCACGCCGCACCACTACAAACAACCCGAAAACCAAGATCGTTGACGCGGAGTTTGCTCTTACCGAAGGTGCCGCGATACGCGGAACGGGAGAATGTAGGATCGTTTAACCAAGACCCGCCCCGCGCCACCTTTATATCACCGTCTTGACTTTCCCAAGCACTACCATTTGTAGGCGCATCTGTATAATCATTATGCAAATCATCTTGACACCATTCCCAGACATTGCCGTGCATATTGTACAAACCAAAAGCATTAGGGGTAAAACTATCTACATCTGTTGTTTTTTGAAGATATTTACCTTTTGGCTCAGAAGCATAGGTGTAAGTTCCATCATAATTAGCTAACTCAGTTGTAATCGTTTCCCCAAAATGAAAGGGTGTAGTCGTCCCCGCACGACAAGCATATTCCCATTCTGCTTCGCTGGGTAGACGATATTCCCGTCCTGTCTTTTGACTCAACTTTTGACAAAACTCTACAGCATTATTCCAAGACACTTCTTCTACAGGACGTTTTGCTCCTTTTTGAGTGAAATAAGAAGGATTTTTACCCATGATTTGTTGGTACTGTTCTTGAGTCACAACAAATTTACCCATAGAAAAACCAGGTACATTTACCTGATGTTGTGGACTTTCATCTTGAGTCCGACCTTTTTCTGATGCTGGTGAACCCATCATAAAAGAACCACCAGGGATTTGTACCATTTCCAGGGTGATACCATTACTTAAATCTTCTTTAAAATATTTAGCTTGATGATTCTCTTGATTAACTATTTTCCCTGTTTTGTTAACTGTTTTAGTTGTAAATGTAACTGTTAATAATTCAAGTAGTTTAGGTTGTACTTGTTTAGGTTGTACTGTAGGCTTCAATATCTGACTAAATACACCAGTAGTAACTAAACCTGTTCCTCCTAAACCAGCATAAATTAAAAATTGTCTGCGTTTTATAGGAGGTGAGTTTGACCCTGAAGGATTTCCAGATGGTTTTCTATTTTCCCCCTGAAGTTTTTGATATTCAGCTTCTTTTTTAGCAATAATTGGCTGTTCTATTTGCAATATTTCCTGTTCACTGAGTTGCAAAGAGATTTGTAGTTTTTTGAACTTATTTCTACTTGCTTGATGAAAGGGATATTCTTTCTCAATTTTTGCTGAAAATTCCCGTTGATACTGCTCTAAATTTTGCTGATGTTGTTGACGAATTCTTTCAGCCTGTTGTTCTCTTCTGATTCTCTCTTCTTCTTCGCGTTTTCTATATTCTGCTTCTTTCTGAATAAAAATTGGTTGTTTTATTCCTGATACTTCCTCTTCACTGAGTTGCAGAGATTTTTGTAAATTAGATAAATTATCAATACTTTTTTGATTTAGAGGAAACTGTTGTTCAACTTCTTTTAAAATAGCCTGTCGGTATTCTTCTTGTTTACGATTATTTTCTTTAATCTTTTCAGCAAGTTCAAGTATCTCTGTCGGTGACATAGTAGCATCACCTCTAGATGAACCAGGAGATTCAGGATTACGAACAGGTTGAGAAATTGGTAATAGTGTTGAATTATTCTTTTTAATTGCAATCCTTTTAATAGCCGATATTGCATCTAAATCAGCACGAGACACGCCTAAAACTCTAATCCATATTTGTTCTGCTAACTCAAAATTTCCAGAATTTTCGGATAAGGATGCCTGTAATTTTAATGATTCAACATCTCTCATTGTAGCAGATTGCTCTAACAAAATATAATACATTTTATATGGCGGTTCTGCCTTGAGATAGGGATTTTGAATTTCTTTTTGATATCTAGTATTTAATTGAGGAACAGCAGAATTGAGATATCTATCTAATCTTTCCACTGTGGCACAATTAGCTTCACCATGTAATCTTAAACCTGTTAATAGTGTGTGTGTAAATGAACCATGTCGTAATTCGGCAATTTCCCAAGATTTCTGGTTAGCAGCACAGGAATAAAAGGTAATTACTCCTTGATGCTTTTCTTCACCTATTCCTAAACCACTACGACTACTTTCTTCTCGACAAGCATCTAATAACAAAACTACATTATCAGCACGACTACGACGCAATCTTTCAGTAATATATTCAACGGAAATAGCTGTATGTTCAATATCACCAGGATCACTATCTGCAAGCATTAAATAATCTTTGTCAGCATGACGCATACCATGTCCAGCAAAAAAGAACCATAAATTATCCTCTGGTTCTAATAAAGGTTGTTCAAATTGTCTTCGTAAAAACCCCCGCAACCCTCCGAAGGTTGGTTGGGTGGGAATTGGTGGACTGGTGTTAATGTGTGGAGAGTCCTCTGTAAATAAAAACACCTGATCAAATTTGGCTTCTTCCCGAAACCAAGCGGCCATTGCTTCTGCGTCCCGTTTAGCAAAGTTTAGGGCTTGCAGGTTATCATATTGATTAATGCCGATACTAATTGCCCAGTTCTTACTCATTTTCATCTATGATTGTCGCTTGAATTTAAAAGTCAGACTGCCTTTACCGCCTACTTTTCCCCCGGTTCCGAATAAACTCAGTTGTCCTTCTCCATTGACTTCTACAGAAACTTCCACTTCGTCTAGGCGGATTTTAGAGTCAGGATCATCTGCTTCATCTAAACATTCTCGCATAGCTTGTATAAATCCCCTCATTTCCTGCTTGAGTTTTGTAACCTCAACTTTACGTCTAGTAATTACTACTTTGTCTTTTTCTTTGGTAACTATTATTTGTTCTTCCGTAGTTTTACGTCCTAATAATCCACCTGTATCACCACTGCTTCTAGCACCGCTAATGGTCGTCGTTGAGGTTTCCGCGACTTCTTCAGTAATAATCCACAAACTGTCTGGGGTAGAAAATTCTGCTGACATAAAACTTACTACTTGTATGGTTATAAAAATAAATTACCATAAGTAGTTATATTTATCAAAGGGCGGGCAAGATGCCCACCCCACAAGGTTTGAGTTTTAACTTGATATGGCGGGCAAGATGCCCACCCCACAAGGTTTGAGTCTTAACCTGCTATTGCCTCATTAATCCATTGTTGTAATGTATTAATGACTTCTTCAATGGCTATTTCTTGAGATTCACGAGTTGCGCGTTTGACTATTTCGACTTTACCATTTGTAATGGCGCGACCTGTGACAATTCTGAAGGGAATACCAATTAAATCCGCATCTTTGAATTTAACACCTGCTCGTTCATCTCTATCATCTAATAAGGTTTCTACTCCTACTTTATTAAGTTCTGTGTAAAGTTTTTCTGCGACTTCAATTTGTTGAACATCTTTAATGTTAGGAATTGTGATAATGGCGTGATAAGGGGCGATCGCTATTGGCCAAATTATGCCATCTTTATCATAAGATTGTTCTACGGCTGATTGTGCTAATCTTGACACACCAACACCGTAACAACCCATAACTAGAGGCTTTTCTTCCCCTTGTTCATTGGTATAAGTTGCACCCATAGCTTGAGAGTATTTTGTACCAAGTTGGAAGATGTGACCGGCTTCAATGCCTCTAGCTGTTTGTAGGCTTTGGTTTTGGTTGTGAAGGGAGCGATCGCCTAATTTAGCCTTACGAATATCTACGGTTATCGTAGGTAATGTAAATTGCTCACCCCAATTTGCGCCAACCACATGAAAACCGCTGGTATTAGCACCAGTGACAAAGTTCTTTAACTCCACAGCAGTTTTATCTACCAAGCGGACAAACTGAGAATTTACCTGTTTATTAACCGCAATATAATCATCACTAATATCTGGTGCAATATAACCTAAAGGTAAAGATTTTGCTTGCCATGTTGCTTGGGTTTCAACATTTGGTACAGTTAAAGTTAGGATAGTTTTAGCACCAAATTGAGGAGCTAATTTAGTTAATTCATTTTGTAATTTAACTTCGTTAATTTCCTGATCTCCGCGAATATTTATTAACACCAAAACTGTAAAACCATTATCATAAACAGTTTGATATAAAACATTTTTGACAATTTGAGTAGGAGAACATTTCAAAAAATTACAAAGTTTTTCAATTGTATCAATTCCTGGAGTTTCCCGTTTTTCAAAAGTTGTAAAAGGTGAAGTTTCCGCTTCCGCTGGTAACGAAACTGCCTTTTCTACATTTGCTGCATATTTACCATCTTCAGTATAGAGAACTTCATCTTCTCCCGCATCTGCTAACACCATAAATTCTGTCGAACCAGAACCACCAATCGCCCCAGAATCAGCTTCCACAGCCCGAAAAGCCAAACCAGAACGACGTAACATATTACTATAAGCAGTATACATTTCCTGGTAAGTTTTTTTCAAACTTTCTTCATCTGCATGGAAAGAATAACCATCTTTCATAATAAATTCTCGTCCGCGCATTAAACCGAAACGAGGACGAATTTCATCACGAAATTTAGTTTGGATTTGATATAAATGTACAGGTAATTGACGATAGGAACGAATCATATCACGGGCAACAGTAGTAATTACTTCCTCATGAGTTGGACCTAATCCTAATTGTTGTTCTCTTCTATCAACTAAAGAAAACATAATTCCTTCAGCCTTAGTATAAGTATCCCATCTTCCCGACTCTTGCCATAATTCCGCAGGTTGTAATTGCGGTAATAAACATTCTTGTGCGCCAGTAGCATTCATTTCTTCCCGCACAATTTGAGAAACCTTTTGCAAAACTCGCCACATTAGGGGAAGATAAGCATAAATCCCACTACCAATACGACGAATATAACCAGCACGGAGTAGTAATTTATGACTAGGAATTTCCGCATCAGCCGGATCATCCCGTAGTGTAACAAATAACATTTGTGATAATCGCATTGTTTTTTCCTTTACTTACTAACTTTTCAAATCGCGTAGGTTTAAAATGTTTCCACGTCAGAAGAAAATAGGGAACAGGGTGCAGAAAATGTTTATCTATTACCTATTACCCATTATCTATTACCAATAAAATGTATCAAGCACAACCACCTTTAGAATTTATTCCGCCAGCTTTTAACCCTTTATTGTTAAAATTGGTACATTTAGTTTTACCTAACTGGATTCAGTGGAAAACACCCATTGGCAACATTGAAGCAAACAACGTTGAAACTTTAGCGAATTGCTATCAACGATTTCAGGATGGTAAAATCCGGTTTATGTTAGCATTTCGTCATCCTCAAACAGCAGACCCGCTTTGTTTAACTTATTTACTGTCCCAAATCTTGCCTAAAGTAGCACGAATTGGGGGTATACAGCTACAATATCCGCTTCATGCTCATTTTATCTATGATCGGGGTATTCCGCTCTGGGCTGGCGCTCATGTGGGTTGGGTCATTTCCCATTTGGGGGGGACTCCCATTCAACGCGGTAAGGCTGACTGGACGGGGTTGCGTTCCGCGCGGGATTTGTATATTAATGGTCGGTTTCCCATGGCTGCTGCCCCGGAAGGTGCTACAAATGGTTTATCGGAGATTATTAGTCCTTTAGAACCGGGTATCGCTCAAATGGGTTTTTGGTGTGCAGAGGATTTACAAAAAGCGGGAAGAGATGAAGAAGTTTTAATTTTACCAATTGGGATTAAATATAGTTATGAGAATGAGCCTTGGGATAATATAGCAAATTTATTAACTGAATTAGAAACAGCCAGTGGTTTATTTATAAATCAGGAAAAAACAGCAGCTAATTTTGCTGTACTTTATCCCCGATTATTAGGTTTAGCTGAACATTTATTAGGGATAATGGAGCAATTTTACACTAAATTTTATCATCAAACATTACCAGATGAAAAAATTACTAATGGGGAAATTATAGATAGAAATGAGGCTTTAGCTTATCGGTTACAATCTGTGATGAATATTGCTTTATTTATTGCTGAACAATATTTTGATTTACCATCTAGAGGTAATTGGAATGATAGATGTAGACGGGTAGAACAAGCCGGTTGGAATTACATATTTAGGGAAGATTTTAAAGATATTAAATTAATATCAACTATTGAGAAAAGTTTGGGAGATAGAGTTGCTGAAGAAGCAAATTTTCGGATGTGGCACATGAGGTTAGTGGAAAGTTTTGTAGCTGTTTCTGGGATTTATATCCGCGAAAAACCCACAGTAGAAAGATTTGCAGAAACGACTTTACTTTTATGGGATATGGTTAATAAAATTAAGGGAAATATACCTTTAAATCGTCCACAATTGGGTAAGCAACAGGTGAAGATAACTGTAGGTGAACCAATTTCTGTTTCTGAACGTTATGCTGTTTATAAAAGTAGTCGGGTTGCTGCTAGACAATCTGTGGCTGAGTTGACGACTGATTTACAACAGGTTTTGGAAGGTTTGCTTAATTAAAGATAATCTCAAGAACTTTTCCCCTAGAGTCTCAAATTCTTGATACAGTATTAATAATGCTGAATGTCATATAATGCAATTATTCCTCATGCAAACACAAAAACCATCTGTTAGTCTAATTCGGGCTAAATCCTACGAACAAGAAGCTTTAAAAGAATCCTTGGAAACACTGCTAGAACCTTTAGGAGGTATGGCTGCTTTTGTCAAACCAGGAAACCGGGTTTTACTCAAACCTAATCTCCTCACAGGTTCTCGTCCGACTAAAGAATGTACTACCCGTCCAGAATTAGTGCGTGCTGTTGCTGAAATGGTAATTGCTGTTGGTGGTAACCCATTTTTAGGAGATAGTCCCGCTTTTGGTAGTGCTAAAGGTGTGGCCATAGCCAATGGTTTATTGCCGATTTTAGAAGAATTAAAATTACCACTTGTTGAATTTCATGGTAAACGTTATCAAACAGTAAATGATAATTTTAATCACTTGCTTTTATCTAAAGAAGCCATGGAAGCAGACGTGATTATTAATCTTCCCAAAGTTAAATCTCATCTGCAATTAACTCTAACTTTAGGAGTAAAAAATCTCTTTGGTTGTGTTCCTGGTAAAATGAAAGCTTGGTGGCATCTAGAAGCGGGAAAAGATGCTAATAAATTCGGAGAAATGTTAGTAGAAACTGCCAGAGCAATTAATCCAACTTTAACAATTTTAGATGGAATTATTGGTCATGAAGGTAATGGACCAAGTGGCGGAGAACCCCGGAATTTAGAAATTTTAGCGGCCTCAACTAATGTATTTGCTTTAGATAGAGCAATGTTAGAAGTTCTCCAAGTTGCACCCGCACAAGTTCCCACAGTTGCAGCTTCCCAAAGATTAGGAATATGTCCAGAATTAAGTGATATTCACTTTCCAAATTTATCACCAGATTTATTACAAATTACAGATTGGCAATTGCCTGAAAAATTAATGCCCATAGATTTTGCTATGCCTCGTGTGATTAAATCTACTTTTAGGCATCTTTATATCCGATTTATCAAAGAACCCATGAGCGCCTATACTGGAAAAAGTTTATAAAATTAGGTGTAAATAGGGCGTAAATGCCCTGTCTACCCTTGTTAATTCTACTAGCTAAGTGTGAGATCATAGACCTCTGGAAGACTCAGGTATAATTACGCTGATAATTAATAGGAAATTTGGCTTGAAGTAAATTTCTGACGGCTACTTCTAAATCATTTTCTTTAAGTAAAGATTCTCCCATGATTACTGTTTGTACACCCACTCCTGCTAATAGAGCTAAATCATCAGGGGTTTCTATTCCTGATTCACTAATTACCACAATGCCTAATTTTTGAATTAGTGATCGCCTAGCTGTTAATAATTCCTCAGTAATGTTAATATTAATGCTAAAATCACTTAAACTCTGGTTATTAATGACAATTACTCTCACATCTTCTAATGCGAGAATTCTATCTAAATCATTTAAGTTATCAATTTGAATTACGGCATTCATGCCTAAGTAGTGAATTACTCGTAAAAAGTTCTGTAGTTGTTTATCTGTAAGAATGGCGGCAATTAATAATATTGCATCTGCACCAGCCGAACGTGCTAAATAAATTTGGCAAGGGTCAATGATAAAATCTCTACAAAGTAAAGGTATTCCGACCCGATATCTAATCGCACGTAGATGATCAAAACCACCATGAAAAAACTTTTGGTCAGTGACCACAGATACACAAGATGCTCCTCCTCGTTTATAGGACTGAGCAATAGTAACTGGATCAAAATCTGGTCTAATTACACTATGATAAAGCGATGCTTTTTTCACTTCTGCAATTAAACTAGGTTTATAGATACTCAACTGCAAAGCCGTCAAAAAATCCCGTACCGTCGGAGCAGCAGTTAACTGACGTTGCAAGGAAGCCCAAGACATATCCTGTTGTATTTGTGCAACTTCTAGTTTTTTATGCCACACAATTTCTTTAATAATTGCTTGCATTTGATAATTATTTGTAGTTTGGTAGATCATAGAACCTGTATAATGGTGAGCGATTTTTATTGATGAATCTTCACCTTCCCTTTTATTTTCTAGGAGAAATTTAAATGGATTTAAAAATGCAACTACTTTAATCGAAAATCGAATCTATTAACTTGTCTGATAGGTGGTTAATTTTCCTGGGAATTACCAAGTAAGCAGTTAGTTTTAAGTAATCTGATATAAGTACGGTAGGGTATGTAGTCCATAGGGTTATAACCAGCAAATTGTAAAACTAGAACACAAGCCCAAGAATATTTACCCACAATAATCGCTTTGATTATTTGTTCTATTTGTTCAGTTTTGATTTTTTTGTTAACAGATAAATTATAACTGCTAAAATTTTCACTCATAATATATACTCCTGTCGCTCCTGTTGATAATAAGAATCATGGTTTTAAGAATCTTTCTAATATTGATTAGCAAAGGCTTCTTTTTTAAGACTACCCAAAGTTACACTACCAATACATGAATTATTTTTTGATGAATTTGATAATTTTTTAGTTCTTATTTTTTACATTTAACCTAACTGTCAAAATCTTGGATTTTTAAGTTTAAATTTAGCACAACAGACTATATAGTATTTCTGTCTATTTTTAGGTTAATTTTTTGGTAGGATTCAATTAAGATTTTTTAATTAAGTTTGTTGTTTGGTTTATATCATTTCCCAGTCTAGTTATGTACACGACGAGAATAAGCAAAAATTACTGCATTCCTTGTCTGTTAACTGTTATCTCTCACAAATATATCAATTTAACCAGTTATTTATCCTCCCTTGGGAGGATGTTAAATCACTAACATCTAATTTGAGACATAAAGATATTTCTATAGACAGATGACTTTGTATATTCTTTTGTAGTCCAATAGAAAAGAGAGTAAATTTAGTGAAATCAGGTAAATAAATGATAATTTAACTATAAAATCTCAAAAACCAAAAATCTAGACAAATATTAGTTGACAGAATCGAACTTGTATGGCAATGAAGATCAAATTTCAGGGTGACAAACAACAATTATGTTTTGATGCAACTAAATTGAAAGTATTTACTTTTTATTGATAAAATCAAATTTGTTCACCCTGAAATATAAATTTGTCAAAGATTAACCCCTCATTGAGACAATAGCAATTATCAAGATTTCATTAACTTTATTAACTATTTATTCTCATTTTCTATTCCCTATTGTCCAGATTATATCTAGATTTGTACATAAATCCATCCAGGGTTTAGTAATGAGTAAAAAAATTTAGTGATTGGCATAATTATGTACAAAACAAAAAAAATTATCGTCATTGATAATGACATTGTGAACCGGAATTTTGTTGTAAATTGTCTTCAGGTTGAAGGCTATGATACTATAAATGCAAAAAATGGTATTGTTGGACTGGAATTAATCAAAAAATATGTACCTGATTTGGTAATTTGTGATCTGGTAATGCCGGACATGGACGGTTATACTGTATTAAGTAATCTGCGGGAAGATTCATTGATAAGCATTATTCCTTTTATTTTTCTGACGGCTATTAACACAAAAGCCTCTTTACGAAAAGCCATGGAATTAGGAGCAGATGATTATTTAACTAAACCTATAACCACGGATGAATTATTGCGAGCGATTGATATTAAATTACAAAAACAAGCTCTTTTAAAATATTGGTATGGCATAAATTCCCATCAATTAGCATTAACAGAATTACCCAACAAATCAGTAAATTCTCAATCAATTTTTCCGAATATTCCTCATCTAAAAAAGGTTTTTGATTTTATTGAAGCTAATTATCAAAAAGGAATTACTTCATCTGATGTTGCTGCATACGTTGGTTATTCTTCTGCATATTTAACTAACCAAGTTGCCAAACACACAGGAAAGGCAATAAATGTTTGGATTGTTGAACAACGCATGACCGCAGCCCTACCTTTACTAAAAAATACCAATCAGACAATTGAGGAAATTTCAGCTAATTTGGGTTATCAAAATGCTTGTCATTTCTCCCGACAGTTTCGCCAACATTATGGTTTGTCCCCCAGAAATTGGCGAAAAACATATCAGTTAACAGCAGATTCTGGAAATACTAAGTTGCAACTTATTAAAAATCCCTAATCATTAATCAATTGTTTCAGAGGGAACAGGAAAAAATCATGTTTAAAAACATGAGATTAAAATAATGACAATGTTTTTTTCGTGCTACGCATCTTTTAAAAACATCTTTTTTTTGACAGAGCTTTATTGTCTGTTCCCTGTTCCCTTTTTTTTGTAACCATTCAAGAGGCAGAAAAAAATACCCCTTATTTCCTATTAGATAAAACTAACTACTTTTAGGATTACTTAATTGCTGGATAAAAAGTTGTATTGATAAGGCAAATAAACCTAATGCTACTAACCCAAATATTCCCGCTCCCAAAGCTACTATACCCACAACTAGGGTACGCACAGCAGAAGCAATATTGATAACAGTTTGGTTATCTGAATGGGTAGGTTTATTAGCAAAAGTAGTGGCAATTGCTATCATTAAAGAATAGGTAGCAAATGCAAATCCTCCCGAAATTGTTGAACCAATTATACAGCGCAAAGGAGTTGCTTGTACTTGAGTAGAACTATCTGCTGACGGCGTTTTTTGTGGTTGATTCATAACGATATTAGTAATAAATTAGGCGATTTTAATTCCATGTTTAATTGTGTGAGTTACAAACAATTCTAAATCCTCATCAGGAATGGCTTTACGTATCCGCTGCTTGACAATTTCTCCTTGATTTCTAGATTCAACAATGGCAAATACAGAAGGACCAGAACCTGACATCATTGTTCCTAAAACTTCTGGTTGACTGGCGAATAATTCCCGCAATTGCCATACTTGAGGATAAGCTGGTAGGACAACTTTTTCTAAATCATTATGTAGTTCTTGAACAATTTTTTCGGTATTTTTATTGACAATAGCTTTTACCATTTCTTCCGAATGAAAAGCACTAGCACGAGCCGCTAAACCTTCTGAACTTTGAATATAGTTAATGCCAAATTGTTGCCGATAGGTCTTATATGCCCAAGGTGTAGAAATTTCTAAACTGCGATATTTAGCCAATACTATATGCAAATTATCCAAACTTTGCAAAGGAGAAAGTTGTTCTCCTCTACCAGTAGCAATGGCCGTTCCTCCACCAATACAAAATGGTACATCTGAACCAAGACTAGCGCCTAATTCTTCTAATTCTGACTGAGTTAATCCCAAATTCCAAAGTAAATCTATACCTACTAACACCGCTGCGGCATTGCTAGAACCCCCCGCTAAACCAGCAGCAACAGGAATATACTTTTTAATAGTAATATCCACACCACCAAAATTACTAAAAGCTTTAGGAAATTCCTGAGCCATTAATATCGCTGCTTTATAAACTAGATTAGTTTGATCTGTGGGTACTTGGGGATGATTGCAATAAACACGAATATTTTCAGTGCTGGCAGAATGGATATCAATTTGGTCGGACAAGTCTATACTTTGGAGAATCATTGCTAATTCATGATACCCGTCAGAACGACTGCCGATAATTTCTAAATACAAATTGATTTTGGCAGGTGCAATTAAACTGTAAGAACGCATAGGGAATTGGAAATAGGGAATAGGAAATCTTTCCACTGACAACTAACCACTAACTAGGAAATTCTTCACCATTTCCTATAATATTCACCAATGATACCCATTGGGCAATACCCAGGTCTTCAGCGCGGACTTGGGGATTTATTTCTAATTGTTCCAGTAATTGGGTCAAGTTATCACGTGCAATTACCGATTGTAAATTATTTCTTAACATTTTTCGCTTTGAACCGAATCCCAATTTTACCAGAGTTTCTAGCTTTTTCGGGTCATGAGCCGGAATTTCTATCTGTTTGGGAATCAACCGCACCACAGCGGAATCTACCTTTGGTGGAGGTACAAAGGCCGCAGCGGGAACTGTACAAATTAATTCACAATCTGCCAAATATTGTACTCGCACCGACAACGCCCCAAAAGTCCTAGAACCAGGTTTAGCATATAATCTTTCTGCTACTTCCTTCTGTACTAACAAAACAATAGCATCAAAAGGTTCTGGGTTGGGATGAGAAATCGTCCCCAGTAACTTTTCAATAATTGGTCCAGTAATATTATAAGGAATATTTGCAACAACTTTATTTTGCTTTTGAAAATTAGCAAATGCCGTTAATTGGGATGGTAAATCAAGAGTGAGAAAATCTCCTTGTAATAATAAGAAATTTTCTTTTTCACCCATTTGTTTAGCCAGTAACTTACACAAATCTCGATCAATTTCTACAGCTAATAAAGATTTCACCAGCGGTAATAAACGACGAGTAAGAATTCCCGTACCAGGTCCAATTTCCAGAACCTTATCAGTTTCTTGACAATTAGCCGCTTGCACAATTGCATTTAAAGCTTTATCGCTTTTTAACCAATGTTGAGCAAACTGTTTACGGGGTTGAATCATCTTGTTAATTTTTTGTTTCCGAAAGTGAAGCCAGGGAATTAATTAATTGTAACAGGTTGCTACCTTTGCCGTTAAGAGTCTGTTTCCATTACCCTAAATCATTTCTTCTATTGTCCGGCTTAATATCCCTTGACTTAGAGTAATTTATTTTTGTTCAGCAGTATAAGTATAAAATTGATTTAATACTCCCAAGGTTTCCAATTTGTACCCTGGTATCCGGGAATCCAATTTGATTTCCGTCCGGTAAATACTAAGAATCATATAATCTTGTCGGTTAGTTGTAGTGGTAATCAGTTCCTTTATATGCGGTATAGCAGACTCAAGCATTTGTTGACAATCAACTTTGATTAATTTTTCTAAGAAACTTGGTGTTTTCTTACATACGTCTGACTCTAAGTATGTTGTCAGTTTTTGGACTGCATACTTTTCATATTCACCCTGACTGGGGTTAGTTTTCACCATCATTACCCCTAAAATAGCCACGCCCGCTGCTCCTACCCATGTCATCATAGTTAAAGGTTTCATTTCTAGCCCTATTTAGTGTAGTTGTTAGTCTTTAAAAGACTACAAAAAAATTATCTAAAATTTCTGACAAAAAAGCTTGATCATTTTTTGGAAGTCATGCTATACTTAGGGGAGTAAATTAAATGGCGAGCGTAGCCAAGTGGTTAAGGCAGTGGTTTGTGGTACCACCATTCGTGGGTTCGAGTCCCATCGTTCGCCCTGTTTTGTTTTAATTATTTATAATTTCGTTTATTATGGTGGCACTAATAACAACTATCAGTTCTCTCTTTTCGGTCTAGTAAATGAGAGAACTAACAAACTTATAATATCCATGGAATGTATTTCCTTGGGGGAGTAGGAAATGTGTTATTACCGTTGTCAGATTCTAACTTTTAAACGCCAATAAACTCTCTGTAACCGTAACCAACGCATCCAAACTTTTGCAGGTTGGTCAAAAAAAGTGAAAATATCACCAAAACCAAAGTTAGTTTTTTGGTGATGTAACCAGTGCTGTTCTGGTGTAGTAATAAATAGAAATTGACACAAAATTGTCACAGCCTGAGGTGTTTGCCAACCCAAAGAAATTACGTGTCTCCACCATACATGAAACTGACCAAAGAATAAACCACAAATGACACCAATGGGAGATAAATCCCATAACCAGAATGCTACCAGCAGATATGGTAATGCGCCCAAAATCCCATCTAAAAGCACTTGGGGATTAAATGTTAAAATTGCATAATGGCGGAAATTTTGTTTCCAGGAGTGATGAGTTGTCAGGTGAAGACTACCAAAAACGTGTTCAGGGACATGATAGAAGAAGGTAGAAAGGAAATCACCAAGAATCAGTAACAGCCAAGCAACAGCAATAGCTTCAAGCATTTGGAATCCTGTATACATCTATAATCCGATAGATACATTGTGTGTTTTGAATTTTACCCTCATAATTGTCTAATTAATACATTACTCATAAGTAAAAATTTAGTTAAGAAAAGTACAAATTTCAGTTAAATTAGGGTACAGTAGATTGCATCTATTGGCGGGCAAAATGCCCGCACCACAAAAGTTTGATCATTAGTAGATGTACTTGATAATACTGAAAGCTACTGTATATTTTCAATTCCTAATAAGTGAGAATCCCCTGAAGATGGGGTAGTAGTAAAAACATCAGCTAAGGATATAAACCTCTATCGGTTAAAGCTTGCGCGACTCTACCTACACCCAAAGTATAAGCAGCTAACCGCAGATTTACTCCCCTGACTTTTGACTCATGAATCACTTTACGGTAGGCCTGAACCATTAAATGTTCCATTTCTTTATTGACTCGTTCTTCGTCCCAGAAAAGGTAAGAAAGACCTTGTACCCATTCTAAATAACTTACCACTACACCCCCGGCATTGGCTAAAATATCCGGTAATACGGTAACACCACGGGCTTCTAGAACTTGATTAGCGTCTAAAGTTACAGGACCATTAGCAGCTTCTGCGATAAATTGCGCTTTTATTTGATTAACATTCTCTTGAGTGATTTGGTTTTCTAATGCAGCGGGAATTAGTACATCACAAGATAAAGTTAGCAAATCTGCATTACTAATAGGTGTACTTTGGGGAAATCCCACTACACTGCGGCGGTTTTGAGCAGCATAAGCTTTAACAGCAGGAATATCAAGACCAGATTCAGAAAATATACCTCCAGCACCACTGGAAACAGCGATAATTTTTGCTCCTGCTTTATGTAGTAATTCTGCCGCAGCACCGCCCACATTACCGAAACCTTGAATCACTACCCGCGCTCCAGTCAGGGATTTACCATGATCTGCCAGGGATTCACGGACAATAATCATTACACCGCGTCCGGTGGCCATTTCTCGTCCTAATGAACCACCAATAGATAGAGGTTTGCCTGTGACTATTCCTGGTACAGAATGACCCATATTAACAGAATAAGTATCCATCATCCAGGCCATTTCCCGCGCTGATGTTCCCATGTCTGGAGCGGGTATATCTACGGATGGTCCAATGTCTTTAATTAATTCACTGATATAACGGCGACTAATCCGTTCTAATTCCCCCACACTGAACTTTTTGGGGTCTATGGGAATTCCTCCTTTCCCACCACCATAGGGGATACCTAATAATGCACATTTCCAAGTCATGAGCATGGCTAGGGCTGATACTTCCCGCAATGTCACTGCTTCATGGTAGCGAATACCACCTTTATATGGTCCTAAAATATCCGAATGTTGTACGCGGTGTCCTGCAAAAACCCGTATTTCTCCAGTATCCATTTTTATGGGAATGGAAACTGTAATAACTTTTCGAGGATGACTGAGTATTTCTACGATACCTTGATCTAATTTTAATTCTTTAGCAGCCCATTCTAAATAGCTACAAGCTTGATCATAAGGGCAAATATGAGCGGGAGAATGATTTTCTATAAGTGGGAGAGAGGTTGTCATCATCATACTTAGTCCTCAGTACAGTTCGTTTATAAACTGGATTCATAAGGTTAGTTTACTCTGTTTTTTGAGAAATATATGAATTTTGTAGTTTTTGTTACAATTATATTTTTATTTATATGATAGGAAACGGTTACTATACCGGGGAACAGGAAACAGGAAACAGACATAAATATGATGTTGTTGCGTTTCGTCAACCCAACCTACGTTAAATGAATAAGTATCTGGGCAAAATTAATTGCACATTTGGGAAAAGAAAATAAATCTCTGTACCTCTTGTCTGTCCCCTGTCTCCTGTCAACTATCAAATGAATATTTCTGGTGTAAAACTCCCATGTAAACCGTAGGGAATATGATGTTTTAGATGTAGTTTTGCAATTCTACCTTTTTCCAAATTCTGACCATCTAAAATCACTATCTCTGAACGATGATTTTCTGCATTGTAAACTACAAATATGATCCAACCATCATCTTCTTGTTGAGAATTTGCGCGGGGAACAAAAATTGGTTCTCCTACAAATCCTCGCGGTGCTGCACTCCACAATTGTTTTGTTCCTGACTCTAAATCTACCTTAAAAATGGCTTGTAATGGTGCATTTACTGTTGATTGATGAGCCGCAGCACTGTATAAATAACGATATGATTTACCCATGTAATTCGGGTGAATTGTGGGAAATTCGGTGGGACGAGGATCTATTAACTGATTTTGCACTTTATTGTTTGACAAATTCAGATTAAATCGCCATAGTTGAGGAGGTGAATTTTTCTCAAAATCAGTTTTTCGATAGTCGCTATTGGGTTCAACTTCTGTTAATGATTCATAACAAATAGAATCAACAATAATTTCATTTTCTAGTTCAAAAGCGTTAACATGATGGAAAATAAAACCGGCTTTGGTTTCTAAAACTTTGACATTTTCAGTTTGTGTTTTGCGAGGAATAATGATGATTTTTGTGGGTTGATTTTTTTGAATTTTAATACATTCGGCTGCACCACATATTCCTAAAGCGAAGGGTATGGGGTTAAAATTAACGGGATTTTGGAAAAAGATACAGTAATTTTCTGTAATTACAAAATCATGAATAAAGCAAAAACCAGGAACGTTATGATTTTTTTTGCTGGTAATTTCTCCGTTTTTATTCAATTCAAAAATGGTAATTGTAGTTGATAGTCCGGGTTTAATAGCAAAGTTGACTAATGTACCATTTGGATCAATTCTTGGGTGGGCACTAAATGCTTCTCCTTTAGATAAAACACCGTTAAAATATTCATTTCCTAATGTTTCTAAGGTTTGAGGATTCAGTAAATAAGGTTCGGCCGCTTCCCATAATGCTAAGAGTTTTTTACCCCAATAAATTACATTTGTGTTAGCAATATTTTTCAGTTTAAAATCGAAAATATTAGCTAACCAACCACCAGATTTTTGTGTACCAAAAACACCACGATAAAGAATTTTACCTGCTTTTCGTTCTGCTAAATAACCCGGTGTTTGTACAAATCGGTTACGAAAATGGGCGCGGCCATTGATAAATGTAATGCGGCTGATCATCCCGTCACCATCAAAAGGATGATGTAATCTTTCTCCATTTATATCTAATAAACCTGCTCCATTTCTAAATAATGTTCCCGCTAATTCTGGAGGTATTTCTCCTTCTATATCATCAATCCAATAGTCATATTCTTGGGTAAGAGATTCATATCCTCCTTGCCAATCTTTGAGGGCATAGGATTTCTCTAAAACTTGACTGTCTTGGGGTTCTAATATTTGCATTTTTTTGTTGACTATCCTGAAAGACTATATTGATGAACTATCATCAATATCTATTGTACCATTTGGTAGCCATTTAATAAAAAATATGGGAATTAGAGAACTACAGTTAGTAATGATGATTAATAACCATAGTGAATCAAATTGATGTTCTGTGATTCCTAACCATTTCATCATGATAGATCCTAACCAATAGGAAACTGTTCCTCCTAAATTAAATACAGACATTATTAAAGCAAAAAATGTGGCCTCTATACCGGGAGGACAAAGTTTTGTTGCTAATACCAATACAGGCATAAATACAATTTGTCCAATGACGGTAATAATTAAATTATCACCCAAACTAAACCAATGATCATCTATTCCTAAAAGTCTGTTGGTATGTGTTACTAATAATAAGGTTGTCATTCCTAAAGCAGTAGATATAAAAATACCCCAAGTAAACATAGTTCTAAAGGGGATAGTTTTAAAGTAACGCTGAAAAGCCCAAATCCCAATTAAGGAAGCGAAACTTGTTACTAATCTAACTCGTCCTAAAAATTCTGGTTGAAATTGTAGTTCATTAGTTGTAAAATAGAAAAACGCTGATTCGGCATTTGGTGTAGCGTGCCAAACAAATATAAATACTGTTGGTAGCCAAATTGCTTTTTGTGTGATTGCTTGCCGTATTTGTACTAATTGATATTTAATATCATCGCTTTTTTTCTCATCTTTATTTATGGGTTTTTCTGTAATTAACCAAGCGACAAATGAGGTGATTATGGGAAATAATGCTGTTATTAAAAATACTGTACGCGTGGTAAAATATTCTAAAAGTAAGCCGCTAAGGTAAGCTGTACATAAGCCACCAATAGCTGCAATACCCCAACAAAGAGATTGTAAAGAACCTAATTTTTCTGCTGATTCTGATCTGGCTCTTTCAACTACTATGGAATCAACTATTACATCACTAAGAGCAACGGAAAGAGAACAAAGGAGAATCATCATTGTTGCAATTGAGCTACTATGAACTATTGTTCCTAAACCTACCCAAGCTGCACTTCCGATAATTCCCGATAGAAATATATAAGTTTTTCTGTGGTAGCCAAATAATGGTAAAATATCAGCAATAAAACCATATAACGGCTTAATCATCCAAGGTATGGTACTAATACCGATAATGGCTGACATTTGTGCTGGACTTAATAACAATTCATCTTTGAGAAAAAAGCTAACAGCTAACCGGGATAACATTAATATCCCTTGGACAAAATATATGGTCAGAATTGCAATTAACTCAGGAGTAAGTTTATTTCCTAAAAGAATTTGCTCGATTAGTGAATCTTTAACTTTTGGCAATTTGGCAGATTCATTTAACATTGAGATCAATACTTTTTAGTTTTCATTTATTTTTATATCATACCGGGATTTTCAAAATATTGTCTAAATTTACCTTAATTACATTCCACAAATCTCAAAGAATAGTTTTAATGTTATAAACTTTACCAAAAGCCGTTTTCCTACCCCTTCCTTTACCTTTTGGTTGTCATAAAACTACCTTTGTTTCCCCCCCGGAAGGAGGAGGGGAACTAGATTTTCAATAATCGACGAAAACTCTTTCTGGCTAAGGATCTATACTATGTAAACCCTTGCTTATAAGGGAAGAGGGGCAGCTTTTATCATTTTGGCTGTAAACCTAATTCACAAAGCGTTTTTGCTTCCTCAAGGGAGTAATTTTGCTCTAATTCTATCTGTGATTGTGTGCAGAAACCCTGTCTAAACCACTCATAAGAACGCTGCTTGCTCCAAAAAGTTATGTTCTGATCACTTTGTCTTTTATATGGGCCTTGTGTGTTAGCACTACATCCTTTGTCGTTCCAGCCCTTACCCTCTAACCATCTTGTATCACTGTCACCTAAATCAATTAAGTAACGTCCACTAGATTCAGAAACTGATTTAGCTACATATTTTTTACCCATTAACTCTTTAACACAGCTACCAACACTGTTTTTTTGACACTGTGCTAATGCAGCATCAGGTGAAATATTCAATTTAGTGTATTCTTTGACACATTGAATAACTGCCGATTCCTGAGCTTTAACCTTTGTTTCACTCAGGGGAAGTGCAATAAATAACCCTATGGCTGTGGTAGTCATTAGTGACTTATGGAATTTATTCATGGTAATTTTCCACGGTAATAATTTTGACATTTTACCTAAGATACAATGTACTGACTACAAATTTACCATATTTTAATATCTTCGTAAATTTACCAAATACAGGACTAACAGCCATTAAAATCTTCATGAGGATTCTGCCCAAGTTATTGATCTTTGTAAAGTAATATTACAAACCTTGGAAAAATATTGAGAAATTGTTCTTTAGGCAAACATAGATTTAAGGTAGAAACTATAGAAGAGAATTAAGGGCAATTTATAAAATGAACAAAAATAATCTTCAAAACTATCGGTTTGCTTGCACTTTGACCTTTGGTGATATCTACGGTCAAATTATTGCTTGGTTAATTACGATTACCATTAGTCTAGCCTCAGCTTTAGCACTAATGGGCGCGAAACGTCCAGTTTACGCTTTGGCCACAGTGGGTCTTGTTGTCCTATTGTCTCTGCCTTTTTTACTTTTTGCGTTTGTGACGACTTTATTAAATAATATCGAACTAAATGCTGTAGAACCCACAACAAACGCAGAATCAACACCAACTAATATTTCACAAAAACCTGCCCAAATAACTAACTAAAGGGGATTTTACCATTTACCCATTCCCCATTACCCTGTTCTATAAGACAGGGAATTTTTTTGTAATTGGTGATTGACAATGCTCGAACATGATGTAATTATTGTTGGCGGTGGTTTGGCTGGATGTCGGGCTGCGCTGGAAATCGCCCGCATTGACCCTAATTTAAAGGTAGCGGTAGTTGCTAAGACTCACCCCATTCGCTCTCATTCTGTGGCTGCTCAGGGCGGTATGGCCGCATCTTTAAAGAATGTTGATGATCAAGATTCTTGGGAAGCTCACGCTTTTGATACTGTCAAGGGTTCTGATTATTTAGCAGATCAAGATGCGGTCGCAATTTTAACTCAGGAAGCTCCAGATGTGGTGATTGATTTAGAACATCTGGGGGTGTTGTTCTCTCGTTTACCTGATGGTCGCATTGCTCAACGGGCTTTTGGTGGCCATTCACACAACCGCACTTGTTATGCTGCTGATAAAACTGGTCATGCGATTTTACATGAATTGGTAAATAATTTACGCCGTTATGGTGTCCAAATTTATGAAGAATGGTATGTAATGCGTCTGATTTTAGAGGACGGCCAGGCTAAGGGTGTGGTCATGTTTCATCTTTTGGATGGAGATGTTCAGGTATTACGAGCAAAGGCTGTAATGTTCGCTACGGGTGGCTATGGTCGCGTTTATAATACGACTTCTAATGATTATGCCTCCACTGGTGACGGTTTGGCAATGACGGCGATCGCTGGTTTACCTTTGGCGGATATGGAATTTGTCCAATTTCATCCTACGGGTTTGTATCCTGTAGGCGTGCTGATTTCCGAGGCTGTGCGCGGAGAAGGGGCATATTTAATTAATTCCCAAGGCGATCGCTTTATGGCCAATTACGCCCCCAGTCGCATGGAATTAGCCCCTCGTGATATTACCTCACGGGCGATCACTTATGAAATCCGGGCTGGTCGTGGAGTGAATACTGATGGTAGTGCGGGTGGTCCTTTTGTCTACCTGGATTTGCGCCATTTGGGTAAGGAAAAAATCATGAGTCGTGTTCCTTTTTGTTGGGAGGAGGCCCATCGTTTGGTTGGTGTAGATGCTGTTACGCAACCTATGCCGGTTCGTCCTACTAATCATTATTGTATGGGTGGTATTCCTGTTAACACTGATGGGCAAGTTAGAAGTAATAATGATAGTTTTGTTGAAGGCTTTTTTGCGGCTGGGGAAACTGCTTGCGTGTCGGTTCACGGTGCAAATCGTCTCGGTAGTAACTCTTTATTGGAATGTGTAGTTTATGGTAAAAGGACTGGGGCGGCGATCGCTAATTATGTCCAAAATCGGCAATTACCATCAATAGATGAAGCCAGATATATTCAGGAAGCCAAACAACAAATACAACTCTTAATAGACCAACCAGGACAGTACAGAATTAATCAAATTCGTCAAGCTTTTCAAGATAATATGACTGAAAATTGTGGCGTTTTCCGCACTGATGAAGTAATGCGTCAGGGATTAGATAAAATCGCCCAATTACAAAAAAAATATTCACAAATATATTTAGATGACAAAGGAAAAATATGGAATACAGAATTAGTTGAAGCCTTAGAATTGCAAAGTTTAATGGTAGTGGGACAAACCATTTTAACTTCCGCCCTCAACCGTCAAGAAAGTCGCGGCGCACACTTTAGAGAAGACTTTTCCGAAAGGGACGATAATAAGTTTTTACAACATACAATGGCTTATTATTCCCCAACAGGAATTGATATTCAATATCGTCCCGTGACAATCACAATGTTTGCACCAAAAGAGCGAAAATATTAAATAGGAATTAAGTAGAGGCGGGAAAACCCGCCATTTCAAGCTACTAAGTATATTTATTGATTTGCTTCTAAAAATTAACATAGCAGTTTAGCTTCATTAAGTTGGGGAAAACAACAGTTGAAGATGTTGATTGAGGTTGATAATTGCGGTATTGTTATGCCATAATTAATTAAACGATTGGTGAGTATTGGGTTTCATTCTCTCCAGCCTACCCACGAGACAGACAACAGCACTAGGAGGTAAGATCATGGATTTAGAAAAAGATAATCAAGAACAAAGTATGATAGAGATCATCCAGTCTAGTGAATTAAACAGTATTTATTTCAACGCGTTTGGTATTGGAGTATCTAAAAATGATATTTTAATCTTGTTAAAACGCAATGGAAAACCAGAAGCGGTACTTAATGCTTCTCACATTACGGCAAAAGCACTTGTAAACTCTCTAGATCAAGCTTTGAAAAAATTTGAAGATGACACAAACCAAAAAATACTAACTTCAGATGAACTTGAAAAATTAATGGAGGAGGAAGATGAAACTAACTGATCTAAAGACTGATCTAAAGTACGAAGAGTACCCCAGTCCCTCTTTTTTTAGACAAGAACCAAAATCTTTTAGAGAGAAGGAATATTCTTTTGGATTTCATGCCAGTGAACCCAAAGAAAACAAAATTATCATAACAAACAACTTAACAAACAGAATAGAAGAATATAAACCAGAAAAGCCGGGAGTACAAAAAAAGAAATCAATTAGCATAGATGAAATTAATCAATTATCTACCTTTTATGAGATAGTGAAATACGGTATTAATGCTGTCAAATTGAAAGGTGATTATCTTTTTAACCGCATTTATGAATTAAAAGAATTGTGTGATGAGGAAGAAGACTGTGATCTTTCTCTCGAATCCCTAAAATCAATGTTTTTGTTTATTGGAACAATTGCAAATATTTCTAAACCTAGTAGTATCACAGTCAGTGAAAGTGGTCTTTTTTATGTCAAATGGCAAATAGATAAAAACAATTTAATAACTATGAGGTTCAAAAGAGATTACTTTTTGGACTATGTTATTTTTAGACCAAGTTCACATACAAGTAAACGAATTATTTTGAATGGTTCGATGAATACTATGGATTTCATTGATTATCTTAATAATTTAAATATAAAAATACACCAACAAATATAAATAAAAAATGTCAATATGAAAGAAATAGAAACTGGTAATGTTACCCGCTATTGTAAACCCAGAGATTTACAAGATGGGATAGTACAGAGTTCTGCGTTTGAAAAACGGGAGAAAGACACATTTTTATCAGTCCATTTGCTTGAATTTTTTCAAAAAGAAACTGAACTAGAAAATGTTTTGCAAATAAAAGCATACATGGAAGCAGGAAATTTCAATCTCAAACCCAATGGTTGTTTTGCGGTTGTGAATATACAACAATCTAAAGAATATATTACTGAAAAAGAATCATTAGAAATATCCTATAGAGAAGAAGAGTTGCCTCATTGTGGTATTTACTATGATGCTTATGACTATGTAATTGCCGAGCTACTTGCTCAATGCGTTCAGAATAATTATCTTATTAAAGATATAACTGACTCAAAAAACGGTAATTAGAGTATTTACACATTTAAAATTCAGCCGTCAGCTAATGCCTAACGGCACGCTACGCGAACAGCAAGAATTGAATTGATATAGCGTTTCCTAATCTAATGAGGTACAAAATTATCTGTATTCATCTGCGTTTATCTGCGTTTGATTCTGACTTCTTGTACCTCACTTGTATAGGAATTACTATAAGCATTCTGAATATTATTTACTGATGTCAGTCTCCCTACTTCAAAACCACTAAAATCCGATTTTAGCTGACTGCTGATCACTAATAGCTGAATGCTTACGTCTTGAACAGCTACTTATGCTTAGGTTGAAAATTCGGCAATTCTACAGATGCTAAAGATTTGCGTCCCTTCGGTGGTCGTCGGGGATAAATCAAAGGTGAAGGCGATTTATTTCCAGATATAATATTATCATCCA
>Ga0082207_1000243_pt1 | contig 32000 bp, 28 predicted proteins | sample LakMenEpi10Aug09_FD_71540 | JGI IMG/M metagenome (GOLD analysis project Ga0082207, IMG submission 71540)
TGCCGGCCCTCGCCGACGCCGCTCTACCCCTTGTTGGGTGGGACGATCTCGACGACAACGATCGCGAGCATCTCAATGAGGTGTTCGCCGCCCGGATCTTCCCGGTACTCACACCCCTCGCCGTTGACCCGGGACACCCGTTTCCCTACATCTCGGATCTGTCGCTGAACCTTGCGGTCTCGGTCCTCGATGAAGGTTCCGGCGAACGTCGGTTCGCACGGGTGAAGGTCCCCAGCCTCCTGCCCCGTTACATCGCCCTGCCTGACGGCAGTCGCCTCGTGCCGCTCGAGCAGGTCATCGCCGCCCACCTCGACGTGTTGTTTCCCGGGATGCGCATCGAAGGACACAGCGCCTTCCGGGTGACTCGCAACGCCGACCTCACCCTTGAAGAAGAGGAGGCCGACGACCTGCTGGCCGCTGTGGAGATGGAGGTCCGCCGCCGCCGATTTGGCCGGGCAGTCCGACTCGAGATCACCGCATCGACAACCCCGGAGGTTCGGGACCTTCTGGTGCGCGACCTCGACCTTGATGACGCTGACGTGTACGTCACGCTCGCACCCGTCGGTCTCAGCGGGTTGTTCTCGGTGGTGGCTGCCGACCGACCGGACCTCAAGGATCCCACCTGGGTGCCCGTCACTCAGAGCCGTCTCGCCGGCGATGACGACGGGCCGCGCCCGTTCTTCCGTGAGATCGCTGCGGGTGACTTGCTGCTCCACCACCCTTACGACTCATTCTCCACGTCGGTGGAGGAGTTCATCCGTCAGTCATCGGTCGACCCACGTGTGCTGGCAATCAAGCTGACCCTGTACCGGACGTCGGGTGACTCGTCGATCATCCATTCACTCATTCGCGCCGCCGAGCGCGGCAAACAAGTTGTTGCGCTCGTCGAGCTGAAGGCTCGCTTTGATGAGGAGGCCAACATCGAATGGGCCCGGGAGTTGGAGCGGGCCGGGGTTCACGTTGTGTACGGACTCGTCGGTCTGAAGACCCACACCAAGACGACACTGGTGGTGCGCAACGAACCCGAGGGGATTCGCTGCTATTGCCATGTCGGTACGGGAAACTACAACCCGCGCACGGCTCGTACCTACGAGGACCTCGGTTTGTTGACCGCCGATCCGGACATCGGTGCCGACCTCACCCAGTTGTTCAACTACCTCACCGGTTACGGACACGAGCCGAACTACCAAGTGCTGCTCGTAGCACCTCACCAGTTGCGCGATCGAATGATCGCGCTCATTGATAAAGAAGCATCATTTGGGGCCGACGGGCGCATCACGATGAAGATGAACTCCATTTCCGACCCGGCAGTCATCGAGGCGTTGTACGCCGCAAGTAGCGCAGGCGTGCAGATTGACATTGTTGTTCGAGGCATCTGTTGCCTACGTGCTGGGGTGGAAGGACTATCCGAGAATATTCGCGTCCGATCGATTCTTGGTCGGTTCCTCGAGCATTCGCGCATCTATCGCTTTGAGCACGGGCTATCGGACAACGAGCCACTTCACCTCATCGGCTCTGCCGACATGATGGGTCGCAATCTTGATGGCAGGGTCGAGGCTCTAGTGCCACTCACTCATCCCAAACATCGCATGTGGTTAGACACGGTGTTGGGCTTTTTGACCGACGATGAAGCCACCCACTTCCGTCTTGGCTCGGACAACACGTGGCACCGTGCGGGCAGCGCATCATTTGCTGTGGATGCCCAACAGAAACTTCACGAGTGGGTAGTGGCTACGCAAGTCCGCTGATCGGGGCGGTGCAGTTCACTCGCCTGTAATCTACAGTTTGCTCTGTTGTAAGAGTTCAGTTATATGGTTATTGCTCGTCGGCTCGACATGTGAAGGAAGTGCAAAATGGACGAATTAAGGAAAACCTTCCATCAAGAACTAGACGCTATTCGCGATGAAGTTGTTCGATTGGGTGCATCGGTTATTGAGGCAATTCCAAGGGCAACGGCCGTGTTGCTCACTGGCGACCTGGAAGGCGCCGACTATTTAGTGAAGGCAGACGATGAAATCGACTCGCGCTCAATTGAAATTGAGGATAAGTGTTTTCAACAACTTGCGCTGCAGGCCCCTGTTGCAGGCGATTTGCGTCAACTTGTAGCCATCATCAAGATTTCATCCGAGCTAGAACGATCGGCAGATCTTTGCGTAAACATCTGTAAAGCAGCACGGCGTATATATGGGCACGATATCGATCCAGTGCTTCGCGGCCTGATCAGCAAAATGAGTGAGCAAGCGCAGCAGTTGTATATTGCCGCCCTCGATGCCTTTGAAACCAACGATGCACCGAAAGCTGCGGCAATCGACGACATGGACTCGTTCCTTGATGGCCTCCACCGTCAGTTCATTCAGGAAATTTTTGAAAGCCATTCTCGCGAAAAAATAGACTTACAAGTTGCAGTGCAGCTGGCAGTGGTGGCCCGTTTCTACGAGCGCATTGGTGATCACGCTGTAAACGTTGGCGAACGTACCAACTTCCTCCTCACTGGTTGGGTCCCTGAAAGCAAGGGCGCTGCTCGGTTCAAGGCAAGTCAGACAGCGTCCGGCCTCAACCCTCCAACCGAATCGCAGTAAGCAACGCGATGTCGGTCGGCTGGTTTTTCGCTGGCATTGCAGTTGCATCGATCATTGCTTTTCTCATTGCCCGGAAAAAATCAGGAGTAGTAATTCAGGCAACATCGACCATTGCTCCTAACGATTCATTGACCGTGCACCCGCTTGCGTCGGCGATGGATGCGCTACCAATCGGAGTAGTGGTTGCGGTTGCATCGGCAGATCATCTGGTGAGAAATACCATCGCATCTGCCATGACCGGGGTTCGCCATGTAGACGTGCTTGTCGATCAAGCAGTCGAGGCGCTCCTTGCACAAACGTTTACTGACGGCAATCAGGAACGGTCTTTAGAAGTTGCTGGGCCACCAACGAGGCATTTCTTAATCCGTACCAAACTTCTATCGGGCGGCGACGCGGTTGCCGTGATTGAAGACGCAACGCAAAAGGTTTTGATCGACACCGTTCGTACCGACTTCGTTGCAAACCTCAGTCACGAGTTGAAAACCCCCATCGGCGGCATTGCGGCACTCGGCGACACCATGACGAACGAGACCGACCCACTTATCATTCAGCAATTAGCAGAACGAATCGTGAAAGAGTCTTTTCGAATGTCGGGCATTGTCGACGACTTGCTCAGTCTCTCGCGCATCGAATTTGGCAAGTCGGACGACTGGCAACCGGTGGAGGTGGGCTCTGTTCTTCGCGAGGCGGTAGGGCAGTGCCAACACTTGGCGCAACGCCATCACGTGGAGATCAAACTCGAGCTTGAAAATGGTGCAATGGTTTTCGGCGATCGCAGTCAATTAGTTTCAGCACTTTCAAACCTCATTGAAAATGCGGTGAAGTACAGCGAGCCTGGCAAATTGGTTCGCGTTGGAACAAAGGAAGACACCGAGACGGTGGCGATTTCCGTTACCGACCAGGGCATTGGCATTGCCCCTGCGGATCAGGAGCGAATCTTTGAGCGCTTCTTTCGCGTCGACCGCGCTCGCAGCAGAAGCACTGGCGGCACCGGCCTCGGGCTATCGATTGTGCGCCACGTTGTAGATAATCACGGCGGGAAGATATCTGTTCAATCAGAAGAAGGCAAAGGCGCCACATTTACAGTGTCGCTTCCAACTACCCCACAAGAAATACAAATCAATGAGGAGCATCATGAGCACACAGTCTGAGTTGCCAACAGTGTTCGTTGTCGAAGACGAGGAATCGTTTATTGAAGCCCTCGAAATTGGTTTAAAGCGCGAAGGTTTCAAAGTGCATGTAGCGCGCGATGGCGCCGAGGCGCTTTCAATGTTTGATGGCGTGAAACCCGACATCGTGCTGCTCGACGTGATGCTTCCAAAACTTTCAGGAACCGATGTATGTCGTGAATTGCGCAAGAAAAGCCAGGTTCCCATCATCATGGTTTCGGCTAAGGGCTCGGAAATTGACACCGTAGTGGGCCTTGAAGTTGGTGCCGATGACTACATCGTCAAACCGTACCGACTGCGAGAATTGGTTGCCCGCATTCGTGCAGCGTTGCGCCGCAGTTCGCTTACCCCTTCAGAAATCGACGAAGTGGGCTTCGGAACGGTTCGTATTGGCGATATTTCCATTGATCCAGAGCAGCATGTCGTCACGGTTCGTGGCACGGTAACAAAGTTGCCACTGAAGGAATTTGAATTGTTGTATGTGCTGATTGCGAATGCTGGTCGAGTCATGACGCGCGAGACGCTGATCGATCGTGTGTGGGGCACCGACTATTACGGTGATACGAAAACTCTTGACGTGCATATCAAACGACTTCGTTCCAAAATTGAGGCCGACCCTGCAAACCCAAGTCAGGTTGTCACTATCCGTGGTCTTGGCTACAAGTATGAGAAAGTAGTTGCATAGCAACTTCGTCCACTCAGAGCGGCTTGGCGCCGATTAGTCCGCTTTCCAAACTGGCACGGGTGCACGGCGCAATTGTTGCTGGCGAGGCGGCGTTAGCAGTCTCTCTAGCCGATTCGCTTTTTCTATCCGTGAGCCCAGATGCAGCACGAAGCAAAGTGTTGCTCTTCCTTGTCTTTAGTTTCACCCCGTTCATCGTTCTTTCTGGGCTTATCGGGCCATTTCTTGACAAAGTTCCTGGAGGACGTCGGTTGACAGTCGTTGCCGTCGCGGTGCTGCGCGCGATCGTGGTGCTGATGATGATCCGTTGGTTCGATTCGCTTGTGTTGTTTCCGCTGGCGTTTGCTTCGCTGGTGTTGGCCAAGGTGTATGCGGTTTCTCGGTCGGCCATGATGCCAATGGTGGTGCGCAGCGATAACGAACTGATGGCGGCAAACGGCCGTATTGGCCGCTTAACCGGCATCATGGGTTTTGTCGCGGGTGGCCCAGCAGCGCTTCTTCATCTGATCGACTCCAGAGTTTCGCTTGGCGCGTCTGCTCTTGCATTCTTGGTCGCGTCCGTGCTGGCGTTCACCATGCTCCCGCGCACTGCGGCAGCACCCAACCGTGCCTCGTCGCTAGAACAAGAAGAGTTGCATCGACCTGCAATTACTCGAGCCAGGTTTGCCATCGGTTCGCTTCGTGTCACCAGCGGTTTCATGTTGTTGCACCTGGCATTTTGGCTGCGCGACCAAAAGGCGGGAACGGCATGGTTCGGGTTGGCTCTTGCTGTGGGGTCTGCAAGCACGCTGTTGGCCAACTCGCTTGGTTCGGTGATTAAGCGCATGAAATTAAGCGAGCACTCGGTGTTGGTCGGTTCGCTCGGCATTGTTGCGCTTGTCGGCTGGGTCGCCGCGTATTTCGGCAATATAACTGCGGGCATCGTGCTCGTTGGTGTGGTTAACGGGTTCGGCGCGACAGGCAAGCTTGCTTTCGACTCGATCGTGCAATCAAACGCTCCCGACGCAAACCGATCTCGCGCATTTGCAAAGTACGAGACGCGAAATCAGTTGGCTCAGGTTGCCGGCGGCCTTGTTGCAGTTGTTCTTCTTCCAAGTGGCGCGGTTGGTTTTGTGATGGTTGCGATTTTTGCATCGCTTGCCTGCGCGTATTACTTCTATAAGTACTAGTTGTCCTGCACATCGATGCGGGCCAGCCATAGGCCGGGCGCATCAAGTTCGTTTGGGGTGGGAAGGTTGCCATCGCGCGAGAACAATTGGGCCAACCCTTCTGCGCCTGCTCGTTCAACGACACCAGAGGCAAATGAGTGACCCCTTTGTACTTGTTGGCGCGTGAGACGCAGGCCCAGCAACTGTTCTACGAATGAATCGTGCGGGGATGCTTCAACACGTCGTCTGCGGACTGCCTCGCTGATCTGTGGTCCACCACCGAGGAGCGCGTTGGTCGTGACGTCAACGCTGTAGTCGATGAAACCAATAATCGCGGCAATCATTGCGTCTAGGACAGGGGCTTGCGCTTCTTGCTTCGGAGAACGAACCGCACCAAGAATGATTGTTGGGTCGGTAAAGAACTTTTGCATCATCGACATTGGATCGGTTGTGCCCAGGTCGAGCGTGGTGAGACGCTCCATGAGTGCGTTGGGATTGGGTGTGAAGCCAGCTATGTAATGACTTATTGCAGCCGTTATTGCTTGGCGAATGTGCGGAACACCAAGCACTGCGTGCGAGGTGAGTTCGTGAACAAGCACCCACATTTGCATGTCCGCGACGGGAAGGCTCCAGTCGAGAGCAAATTGGTCGATGTTTGAAGCGAGAATAAGCACTTGATTGCGTGGCTCGCGCGGAAGTGGAAGGTCGTACTGACCAAATGTGCTGAGCGCTAGTTGCCCGATCATGGAACCAACCGACATGCCCATCATTGCGGGCGCCATCATTTTGTTGATCGACGACATCATGTTGCTCATTTGGTCGTCGGCCGATTCGAGTGCGCTGTCTGGAACTATTGGCGAGCCACTGAGCGAGGTGGCCAATTCGTTAAACAAGGGTTTGTAGGAGTCGAGTGTGTGGTGCGCCCACATCGATCTGTTGACAACAACAATGTTGGGAACCGAACCGTGTTCGGCCGTGGCTAGTCCAGTTTGACTGCGTACGTGCATGTCGGCAATGACCGCCAATTTCTCGATTGCAACACGAGACGCCGGGTCTACGTTGGGTTCAGAGTTGGTGCCATTTGTGGCTGTCATCATCGCGGTTTGTCGAGCAATGTCCCACTGCAGGGGGCCTTGCGACGACATGGCCTTGGCTAAGTCACCAAAAAATGGCATTCCAGAAAATGGAAGATCGTCAGGATTATTCGACATCGGATTCAAGCCTATGTAGTTCCTGCACAATTGCTTCGGTGGGCACAATCCAATGCGCACCGTTGAAGTTAACGCAGACGCCGATCATGTTGCCACGATCGTCCACCACGACACCCGGCCTAATCGGCCGTCCCAAATTGTTGACAGGCCACATGTCGTCTGGTTGGCGTGGCATGCCACTTGAAATACCAATTGCGATTGACAGTGCTGTCCTGTCGTTCATCAACCACGCATGATCACCGGTTGTGGCACTGACAATTGTTGTTGGTACTGGCAGATCGTCGTCGATTGAGATGAAACGGTGCGATACCGAGTCGACTGCGTGCAACCATGCCAGGCCGTGGGCGGTATCGATTTTTACGACCCTCGCAAGCATGTCCAACCCATCGTCGGTAATGACGTGCAGCTCGGTGCCCACTTGCAGATCGCTGGCACCTGCAACGAAATACCCAGACTCCGAAATAGCGAGCACTGGCGTGATCCGACCGCTGATCCGGGCAGTTTTGGGGATCGCGGCCAGCGGGCGTGGTTGGTTCGAAGCCGCATTTTGGGCTGTGAGCCGAGTTGCTGGCAACTGAGATGCCGGTGTGACCACCCGCAATACGGCCACCGATAAACCAACACTGATGATTGCGGTGGAGAACACGATTCCTCGAACGACTGAGCGCCCCAGGCCGTAGCTCACAGTTGGTTCGACAACATCAGAAAGTTCACTTGGGTGACGCCACTCGCGATCGTAGGGAGGAAGTGGGGCGTTGAAAAAATTTCCCGTCCCCTCTTCGCCACGTTCGTCGTCGTTCGTCACCTGCCAAAGGATAGTTAGCCCATGTTCACAAAGGTCATCGGCCACCTCGGGTACGCTGAAGTCGTGACACTTCGCCGCCTCATCGACAATGGCGACACGCTGTTGGAGTTGACGACCGAACCACTCAGCGTTGATCAAACCTACAACTGGTCTGTTTTGCCTAGTTGCGGCGCGGTCGTGGTTTTCTCGGGCACTGTTCGAGACCATTCCGACGGCAGAGCCGGGGTCGAGACACTGGCCTACGAGGCCTACGAGGAAGAAGTCTTGCCTAAGTGCCAACTGATTACCGAAGAGATGCGTAAGCAGTGGCCGACGCTTGGTCGAATCGCACTCATTCACCGTTTGGGAGAACTTCAACTTGGCGAATCGTCAGTGTTGGTTGTGGTCTCATCGCCGCATCGCCCCGAAGCGTTCGAAGCTGCGCGCTACGGCATTGATGCGCTGAAGGCAACAGTTCCAATTTGGAAACGCGAGACATGGAGTGATGGCGCCGATTGGGCCGCATCTGCACAACACGTCACCACACTCGATGCGATGAACGAATCGAGAGCAAAATGATTTTTGCAATGAGCGCAACCGCAATGTTGTTCGCAGCAATTTCTGTTGTGTCGGCCTTAACGCTTGCATATCTCATGTACCAAGAGGGACGTCGCGCCAATAAAAGCAATGGGATGGTTGCATTTCATCGCCACTTGGATGCGCTATCTGATGATTCTCGCGCATATTTGCGACAGCAATTAAACGACTCGCGTGAACGGCAAAAAAGGGGTTAAGCAACCATGGCACGCGACTTAGCAATCGACTTGGGAACGGCAAACACCCTGGTGTACATGCAGGGTAAGGGGATTGTGATCAACGAGCCTTCGGTGATTGCGGTCAATCGCCGCACAGGCGAGGTGCTGGCCACCGGCCACGAGGCGTGGGGCATGATCGGCCGCACGCCTGGCTACATCGTTGCAGTGCGGCCGCTTCGCGGTGGAGCAATCACCGACTTTGAAATCACTGAGAAAATGATCCGCCTCTTGCTGCAACGCGCAGGAGTTTCACGTTTCTCGCGGCCAAAGGTATTGATCTGTGTTCCATCCGCGATTACCGAAGTAGAGCGACGTGCAGTGACCGACGCAACCCGTCGTGCCGGCGCCGCCGACGCACAGTTGCTCGAGCAGCCAATGGCTGCTGCAATTGGTGCCGACCTCGACATCAACGAACCCGTCGGCAATATGGTCATCGACATCGGCGGTGGCACCACCGAAACGGCAGTGATCAGCCTCGGCGGCATAGTTGCGCTAGAGGCAGTGCGTGTTGGAAGTTTTGATATTGATGCTGCAATTCAGTCGCATGTTCGTCGCGAACATGGGCTAGCAATTGGCGAGCGAACAGCAGAGGAAATCAAAATCAGCATTGGTAGCGCAATTGCAACTGCCGAAGACCGAGATGCCGAAGTGCGCGGGCGTGATTTGGTTTCTGGCCTTCCCAAAACGGTGGTTCTTACGTCGCAGGAAATCCGCGATGCAATTGAAGATGTGGTGTCACAGATGGTTGCTTCGGTTATTCGTTGCTTGGCCGTGGCCCCGCCAGAACTATCGCAAGATTTTCTTTCGCGAGGTATGTATCTGGTTGGCGGCGGTTCAATGCTTCGTGGCCTTGCCCAACGCATCGAACGCGACACAAAAGTACCTGTAAACATGTCCAACCAACCGCTCGAAGCCGTTGTGCTTGGTGCTGGTCACTGTGTCGAAAACTTCTCGGCATTGCGCGGCATGTTCATGGATGCACGCCGCTAGTAATTATTTGCTGATTAGGCGTGTAAGCCCTTCTTGCACAACCGTGACGGCCAGTGTTCCGTCCTGGGTAAAGATGTGTCCTTCTGCCAACCCGCGTGAATTAGACGTGGACAGCGATGCTTGTTGATACATCAACCAGTTGTCTGCTCGGAATGGGCGATGGAACCACATGGCGTGGTCAAGGCTTGCCATCATCACCGATCCATCCATCCAGTTGAGGCCGTGCGGCAATAACGCGGTGTCGAGCAACGACATGTCGCTTGCATAAGTAACGATGCACGCATGAAGCACTGGGTCGTCTGGCAGTGTTCCGTCTGCGCGGATCCACACTCGTTGGCCTGGGAGTTTGTTGCCACGACGAGCGACTGGGTCGCCGTCGACGTATCGCTGATCAATTGGTCGGGGTCGGTCGTACCAATCGCCAAGCTTGTCCTTATATGGAGCCATGCGAGTCTTGAAGTCGGGGAGTGTCTCCGGGGCGGGAACATTCATGTCCATAGCGATTTGATGCTCCAACCCAGATTCGGTTTTCTGAAAACTTGCTTGCAAGTTGAAAATTGGTTTGCCGTGTTGAATGGCAACTACGCGCCGCGTGGAAAAACTCTTGCCGTCACGCAGGCGGTCCACCTCGTACAGAATTGGAACGCCAGGGTCGCCCGAACGAAGAAAGTAAGCGTGAAGCGAATGAACAAGTCTGTCTGGCTCATCGATTGTGCGTGAGGCGGCGACGAGTGCTTGCCCGGCTACCTGTCCACCGAAAACCCGCTGGCGGTCTTCGTCTGGAGATTGACCGCGGAAGGTATTGACCTCGATGGTTTCGAGGTCGAGCAGCGTGATGAGGTCTTCGAGGGGAGTAGGCACCTCTCTATGTTGCCACTGTTCGCCAGAAGTTTCACCTGCGCTAGCGTGAAATCTATGTCAAATGCCCGATCAAACACATTTCCAAAAGGTTTTACCTGGGGAACGGCCACTGCGGCCCACCAAGTTGAAGGCGGTAACTGGAATAACGACTGGTGGGATTGGGAGCATCGACCAAACACAGTGTGCAAGGAACCCAGTGGCGACACGTGCGATCACTACAACTTGTTTCCTCAAGACATCGAGATGCTTGCAAAATTGGGTTTCGATAACTACCGATTTAGTGTCGAATGGAGCCGCATCGAGCCGGAGGACGGCGAATTTTCGCAAGCCGAGCTCAATCATTATCGCGCGGTAATCGATGCCTGTCGTGCAAACAACATCACGCCAGTAGTGACATTGCATCACTTCACTACACCTCGTTGGGTTGCTGCAATGGGTGGTTGGACAAACGACGCGACAGCCGATTTGTTTGCCCGGTTCTCGGAGAAAGTGGCCAAGTCGATTGGGCAAGATGTTGGCAAATGGTGCACGATCAACGAACCAAACATGGTTGCAACAATCGGTTACCTGTTGGGCGAGTTTCCTCCCGGCACCAAATCCCGTGAAGCGCGTCGTAAAGCAAACGACGTTTTTTGTCGAGCACACGAGAAGTCGCGCGATGCGGTTAAATCGGTGTCAAATGCGCCGCTTGGCATCACTCTTGCGATGCAGGAATACACCATCAATGTTGAGGACGAGTCGCACCGTAGTGCAGCCGAAGCATTGCGTAATCAGGCTTGGGATGGCCTCGAGGATTGCTTCCTTGAAGTTGCAAAGGGCGACGACTATTTCGGCGTACAGACATATACGCGCGAGCGGTTTGATCAGAATGGCCGAATTAAACCTGGCGAGGATATGCGCAAGACCATCATGGGTTACGAATTCCGACCACAGGCGCTAGAGGCATGCATCCGCCGGGCGTGGGACAAGACGGGCAATGTGCCAATCATCGTCACCGAGAATGGCATTGCTACAAGTGACGACAACGAACGAATTGAATACGTTCACGGTGCGCTCGAGGGTGTGCTCACATGCATTGCCGATGGCATTGACATTCGTGGCTATACCTACTGGAGCCTGATGGACAACTTCGAATGGACGTACGGCTACGGCCCAACATTCGGTTTGGTTGCGTGCGACTGGAAAACACAAAAGCGAACACCACGCCCAAGTGCGCATTGGCTGGGTGGCATTGCCAAGTCGAACACGCTTGCACCGCGGCCCGCATAACCGTGCTTGACGCAACGTTGCGAGCGGTTGCGCTCGCGACAACTGGTTTCATGCCAGAAGACGAAGGTGACGCTCTGTTCGCCGCCGCGATGTTGGCTGGCGCTGCCTGCCCTGGGTTGCCAATGGTTGAAATCGGTTCGTACTGCGGCCGGAGCACGGTGTGGTTTGGTGCGGCTGCGCATGCGTGCAACACGGTGTTGCACGCGGTCGATCATCATGTCGGGTCGGAAGAGAACCAACCGGGTTGGGAGTGGCACGATGCGTCGCTTGTCGACCCGTCAACTGGCCGTATAAACACCTTGCCGCACTTTGAACAAACCATGCGGTCGGCTGGGTTGACGAAATCAGTACTTGCAATCGTTGGCAATTCGCCAGAGATTGCTGCGGCTTGGAAAGAGCCGATCGCGATGTGCTTTATCGACGGAGGGCACGGCAGGGAAGTTGCACGCAACGATTACCTCTCCTGGACGCCGCATATTGCTGTAGGCGGAATTCTGGCAATTCACGACGTGTTTTCAGACCCAGCATTGGGCGGTCAAGCACCGTTCGAAGAGATTTACTTGCCGGCAATAGCTAGTGGCAAGTTTGTCGATGTGAGCGCAACGGGCTCGCTTCGTGTGTTGAAGCGCGTTTAGTCGAGCACGGTCGAGCGCGTGAACAGCGTGCTCGCTGGCGTTGCCTGAGCAATTGCATCTGCCGCAAGGATGACAGCGGCACCCGTGTATGCGCTGCACTCGTCGGCTGGAAACACAATGCGGTTTGGGTACGCAATGCCAGTGAAATATGCGCCAGATTCGGTGCGGTGTGCATGCGTCCAAGTCAGTAACTCTTTTGCTTTATCGACTTCGCCAGTTGCGCTGTGCGCAAGCGAACACTCTGCGGTTTCCGCTGCGGTTACCCAGTCTTCGTCGTTGACGCAGCGCACGCCCCTGCCGTCGATTACAAATTCGTCCCATTGTGCGAGCAGGCGTGTTTTGGCGTCGGTTCCCGTCAGCGAACCAGTGAGCACGGGGTAGTACCAGTCCATCGCCCAACGTTGTTTGGGTTCGAACAAACTTTGATCGGTGTTGATGATGTGGTCGATCACGTCAGCTGCTGCGCGCCACTCTGGCTGCGGGTCGTTGACAAGGGCACCAATGTTTGCGCCGCAATGCAACGCATGGCGAATGGATGATGAACCTGTGAGTAACGCATAGTTCCATGGTGTCGCATCGATTTCGCGCGCCCACACGATGGCGCCGTCTTCGCGTCGCATGCTCAGCACCCAGTTCAATGCTTTCTTAACTGTCGGCCACATGCTGCGAACGAATGCTTCGTCGTTTGTGCTGAGCCAATGATGCCAAACGCCAGTGCCGATATATGCGCACACGTTGGTGTCTAGTTTTGGGTCCTCAAGGGTGAGGTCTGGTTTGAAATAGTTGTGCCAGCTTCCGTCCGCGCGCTGCACACTTGTTAGCCATTCGTAGGCTTTGCGAGCCTCGGCGTGCATGCCCATGACGTCGAGTGCCATGGCGGTTTCAACATGGTTCCATGGGTCGCAATGTCCGTCTTTGAACCATGGGATCATGCCGTTAGGAAGCTGCAACGCTGCAATGCTTCGCGCGGTGGCAAGCAACTCGTCGCGAGTGATCACTCCAGCAAGGTTGTCGTTTTGTGTGCCAAGCATTATGCGTTGCCCGATGGTTTTTTGGAATAGACGATGAAACTCTTACCAAGAACCGGCGCAAGTATTTTCTCGAGTACGCGAGTGAGGGTTGGTGACGAAACAATGTCCCATTCCAGAAACTTCTTGTACGCATTAACCAGGCGGTGATCTTCTTTGGCTGGGCCAACTGCACAACGCAGCCACCAATACGGCGAATGCAGTCCGTGTGATCGATGTTGGCCCAATACGTTGAGGCCAGCCGCGCGCAATTTCGCTTTCAGTTCGGTGCCGCTGTAGATGCGCACATGGCCACCCACAACGTGCGGTGCGTGGTACTCGTCGGACAGCATCCAGTTGATCTTTTCCGGAAACCAAGACGGAACAGTTGCGGCCAGAACGCCACCCGGCTTGAGCACGCGTGAGAGTTCGTGCAGTGCAGCAACATCATCTTGGATGTGCTCCAGAACTTCAGAAGTGATGATGCAATCGAATGAATTGTCGGGAAACGGAAGGCGCGTGGCATCGCCACGAAGCACGCCAACGAAGTTGTTCTCCCTGATTTCCCCCGCCTCAAACATTGCTGCAAACGTTGCTCGGGTCACCAGCACTTCTTCTTGTGCGTAGTCGAGCGCAACAACATGTGCGCCGCGGCGCGCTGCTTCAAATGCATGGCGACCAAAACCGGCACCAGCATCCAGAAACATGGTGCCGGGGCCAATCGGCAGTCGATCAAATTGAACGGTAAGCACGGCTACTTGGCATCCCTGCGTCGAAGTTTTTCTACGTTGTGCGGCATGGCCAGCACTTCACGGTATTGGTCGACAGTGAGCGAAGCGCAGTGTCGCCAACTCCATCGTTCGACCACTCGTTGCCTTCCTGCGGCACCAATTCGGTTACGAAGTTCTGCGTTATCGAGACCGCGTCGGATGGCCGCGGCGAGGCCAATTGCATCACCAGGTGCGCAGGACAAAACGGTGTCGTTGTCGGTCCCGGTTACTTCGGGCAATGCGCCACCGGTAGTTGCAACAAGGCAGGTTCCGGTTGCCATTGCTTCGATAGCGGGAAGGCTGAAGCCTTCGTACAAACTTGGAACAACTGCTAATTCGGCTTCCGCATACAACTCGACAATTCGTTCATCGGTAACGCCCGATACGTGCGTGATGCAATCGCTCAGACCAAGCTTGGTAATTAAATCTGCGTTTGCGCCTTCGCGGGGCCGGCCAATGATGGTGAGGTGAATGTCTCGTTCGGTTCTTAACACGGCGAGTGCCTCAAGCAGGTACGACAGGCCCTTCAACGCAACGTCTGCCGAAGCGGTAGTAATCAGGTGTCCAGGTTTGCGTTGAACGTGCGCAATGGGCGCAAACAAATCGGGGTCGACTCCTACAGGAACAAGACGCATGCGATCGAGCGAAACTTTCATGTCGGTATGAATGTCGGCGATCGAGTTTTCGCTAACTACAACGACGCGGGGCATCTTGCTTGCAACTTTGCCCTGCATGTTGACAAATGAATACCAGCGGCGAATGCCCTCACGCTTCCACCAGGTTGCCGTGTGTTCCATTTCCAGTTTGCGATCTTTGGTGATGGGGTGATGAAGCGTGACGATGGTGGGTATCAATTTCTCGATCTTCAATATTCCGTAACCGAGGCATTGGTTGTCATGCACCAGATCGAAATCGTTTACTCGTTCTTTCAACGCACGATGGGCGCGAATACTGAACGCGCGTGGTTCGCCAAATGTTCCCTTTAAGAACTGTGCCGTCTCGACGAAGCTTGGCCAATCCTTTATTTCCCAATAGGCGGGGAAGCGACCTGGATATTGGTCGTTGAAAATGTCGAGGCTCGGCATTTTGTGTAGGGCAATGCGAGAGTCGAGAACTGGATATGGCTGCCCGCCAAACACTTCGACATGATGACCGAGGTCTGCCAAAGCCTTGGTCAGATGGCGGGTGTAGACGCCCTGGCCGCCAACATGGGGTTTGCCGCGATACGTGAGGTATGCAATGCGCAATGGTCCGTTGGGGTCGAACGGCCGCTGCATAACTCGTTCACTCTACCTGTCGGTAACCAGCCACGGTCAGGCGAAACCAGCGCGAAAGGGATTGCCCTTGAGCAATCACCGTTGGGCAGGTATTTACAGCATCGGGCGGCCCCGACTGCGGCTCGACACACGTTGCGTGAACGGGTTTGTCGTAGATCACCCAATGGCTGCAGTCGCTTGCAAGCGAAAGTTGAATGCCGTCAATGAATGACAGCACGGGGGAGATCGATTCCGAAACGAAACAGTCGTCGGTTATTCCTTCGTGAGTAGAAGCGAAAGAGGTTCGAATGATTTCGGTTGTAGTAATTCCCTGATCGTCTCGCAGCAACATTTGTGTAAACGGTGCATCAAGCGCAACCGGTTTAACAAACCATGGGTGCCAACCCACTTGGATTGGCATGTCCTCGCGTTCGGCAATTGCTGTGAGCGTCAGTAAGACACTGTTTTCTGAAACATCGATGCGGTGTTCAATGCGCCCGCCAAGCGGCCAGCGTTGATCAAACTCGGTGCGCAGCACCGCATGCGTGTCGGTGTGTTCTTCAACCTGCCACTTTGTGTCGAGCACTGTTCCGTGCAAGGAGTGAGGTGGTTCGTTGATTGGAAGTTGATGTGACGAATTGTTGTGCGTGAAAGCGCCATTGCGCACCCGACCAGCCCACGGAGACATCGGGTAACAACCCCATTCCCGCGGGTTGGCTTGTGCTGTTTGCTGAACGAGCAATTCGTGTTCGCCTATTTGCAGCGATGAGAGCCGACCACCATGATGCGCATCAACACCAACAGAGATGTAGCCGTTACGTAAATGAATTACATCGACCACGATCGCCGCCGCCGAGCAACCCACAGCAGTGAAGCAACGAGTGCCGTTAACAAGATAATGATTGGCTGATCGCCAAGTTGCGAATACAACGTGGAGCCGGTTCGTTGAGGAACGTCGCGAATGACTACGCGCTGCTCGCTCACTGCTGTTCGTTCAAACACTGCGCCATTGGGTGAAACAAATGCAGAGAAGCCAGTTGGCGAAACTTGCACCAACCAGCGCCCTGTCTCCACTGCGCGAAGGCGTGAAGACGCGATTTGTTGCGACTGCAGCACGGTGCCGGTGTAGCTGGATCCGTTTGTGGGGTTCACAAGCATCGACCCGCCGGCGAGGACGCCTTCGTTGGCTCGACCAGAAAAGAACACTTCCCACGAGATGGCTACGCCAATTTTGGTGTCTGCAACTTGTAGCGATGCAATGTTTGTTCCTGCCTGCGCATCGCGCGGGATGCGATCGACAGGCGCTCCAAGCCATTCAAGCACTCCGCGAAGCGGAACAAATTCGCCAAATGGGACACGACGCACTTTGTCGTACCGATCGCCGAGCGTTCCATCTTGGTTGACAACGATTTGGGCGTTAGTAAAAAAACGGGCATCCACATCTTCGGTAATTCCAACAACAAACGGTGCATCTAGCCGCTTCGCCTCGGCGGCTATCTCTTCGCGTTCAACGCTCTCATAAAAACTGTCGACATCGATGACGTTCTCTGGCCACACCACCATGTCCAATTGCTCCGCATCATCGATGAGTCGAGTGGCAGCAAGATGGCGCTCCACGACATCGCGACTGTTTGTGGAGATAGCGAGTGTGCCCTGTGGGCCGCCACCTTGAACAAACGCAATACGCAGCGACTTGTCTGTATCTGTTCCATTTGGGGCGTATGCGCCAATTGCAACGAGGGCAATCAACGACGCAATTGCAATGGGTACATGTCGTCGAGCGGTTGTAAACGGCCAACGAGCAGCAATGAAACCAAATTGCCACACCACATACGAAAGCAGCAATGGCCCACCAATGCGCGACAGGCCGACGAATGGCGAACTTGCCTGCGCAACGGCGAGCGATGCAAGTGGAACACCGCCGAAAGGAAATGAAAAGCGCAAGGCCTCGGCAAGAGTGTGCGCGAGTGGCCCGGTCAGTGTGGGGTGTTCGCTGCGCGATGTGATGAATGCAGCAACGCCATGAAACATTGCAAACAACAACACCGCAATCAGATAACCGGGAGGGGTAAGAAACCACATCCAGCCCATGCCAGGTGCAAACCAACCAATGGCAAAGACCATGCCCAAAACAAATTGCGTGCGTGGACGTTGCGGCGCATTGCGAGAAATCATTGCGAAGAGCGCAATGCCTAAGTACGAAAGAGGCCACCACCCCCACGGCGGCAGGCTAAATGCGGTGAGTGCTCCTGCGCCAAGGACAGCCCACAATCGCCATCGCTGTGTTGGCGAAGAATTGCTCATGATCCCAATGCGGTGAGTGTTTGAGATGCCGCGCGCTGCGCGCTTGCAATACAAGCGGGAATACCAATGCCGCGGTAGCTTGCGCCTGCAATGGCAATGCCTGGTGCCACTGCGCCAAGGGATCGTTCCAGCCAATCAATTCGCTCCGAATGGCCTGGCCGATATTGCGGGAACGACTCGACCCAGCGCGTTAAACGAACATGTGTGGGTTGAATGTCAATGCCCAGGTGCCATTGCAAATCGGCGAGTGCAAGAGCGAGTAGGCGTTCGTCGTCGAGGTGATGCATCGGCATACCGTCGCGTCCAAGCGACACACGAAGAATCATGTCGTTATCTTTTGTTTGCCAGTGCGCCCATTTGTTTGAGCCAAACGAAACTGCAGTAACTGCCGTTTGCATTGGCTTGGGGACCAGATAGCCGGTGCCAGTGAGATGCTCCGGCCACTGCGAGTGCGGAACAGTAAGCGCAATCATGACAACAGATGCATGTTCGACATGAGCGAACTGCGCCGCAATGTCGGCGTCGAGAGTCTGCATGAAGGGCGCTGTGTGTTTTGCCGGAGCGGCAAGAACAACTGCGTCTGCATTAATTGAGTTTGATCCGCAATTCAGCACGTAGGACTTTCCGTCGCGACTGATCTCGTCGACAGGTGAAGAAAGCAATACGGTGCATCCGCGCTCCACGATCGTGTGGTTCACTGCACTTGTTAGTGCACTCATGCCGCCAAGCGGTGTAGCAAATATTGGGCCACCCTTGGTGCGTCGTTGAATTGCGCGGCGCGAAGCGCGCGTCAGGCTGCCGCGTTGCATCAGTAGTTCGGCCACTTGCGGCATACCTTGAACGCTGAAGTGGTCGGTGTCTGTGGCGTAGATGCTTCCAACAAGTGGGTCGACAAGCCGCTCCAGAACTTGAGCCCCAAACCGTGATCGAATTGCCTTACCCATGTTGTCGTGTCCGCGGCCAACTGGGCTCGGAATCAACTGCTCAAAGGATGCTCGCAACTTGCCCGATACCGACAACACCGGTGTTTGCCAAATTGATGACAACGATCCGGGAACGCCCAACACCATGTTGTGCGGAATTGGGTGCATGCCATTGCTCCAGATGTAGGCATGCGAGCGGGTAGGCGAGGTGAGTTGCTGGTCGAGACCCACATCGGCGGCTAGCGACATCGCTGCCGGAGTGCGTGTGAGAAAAGCATCGGCCGATTCGTCAACCGAGTTGAGGCCGGCGAAGGGCGAGGCTTGAATGACGCCACCAACACGATCGTTGGATTCGACAATGGTGACGCGAGGCGGGTTGGGCTGTTTCAGTAAATGATGCGCTGCTGCTAAACCGGCGATCCCCGCACCAACGACGACAACATGTTTGTCGCCGAAGTGAACCGCGTTAGTGCTCATGAGATTGTCAGTGCTGCTGTGCTGCTAAGACCACGCGATGTGCAAGTGCGGCCATCACCTCTGCGTCGTCATTGACGCAAGCGGTTCGGGCAAATGCAAGGCCAAGTTCGTCGGCAAGGTGCTGCGCCTCGATATCCAGGTCGTACAGCACTTCGAGGTGATCGGCAACGAAACCACATGCACTCACAACAACGCCATCTGCACTCTTTGTGTCGGCGATTTCTTGCAGCACGGCCAAGATGTCTGGGCCAATCCATGGCTCTGGGGTGCGGCCAGCTGATTGCCACGCGATTCCCCAGTCGGTACCTTCGCTCATGTTCAATTGTTGTGCAACGGCGGTTGCAGTTGCATGCAGTTCTTGTGGGTATGGGTCGCCGCCATCGATAATGCGCTGGGGCAGCGAGTGGGCAGTGAAGAGCGCACGAGTTCGTGCAGGCATATTCGAGCGTTTCTTTGCCATGTCGTTAGCAATAAAACGAATGAACGCTGGCTCGGTTGCCCAGGAGTCGATGCCGATCACGTTGATGCCGTGCGGCAATGCGGCTTCTGTTGCGCGGCCAACGTATTGACCAATGGAGTACGACGAATAGTGGGGTGCAAGCACCAAAGCGATGATGGTGGTGAAACCCTGCTGAGCCAAATCGTTCACCGACTCTTCAATCATCGGGTGCGCATGTTTCAGGCCAAGTTGCACATGAAATTTGTCGGGGGTGATGGTGTCTAGCGCATGTTGCAAAGCGTCACGTTGTGCTTCAGTTCGCGCGGCAAGTGGTGAAATTCCGCCGATTGCGTCGTAGCGCGCAGTGAGATCGGATAGTTGTTCTGGGGTTGGCACGCGGCCCCGACGAATATCGGTGTAGTAGGGCAAAATCTCTTCGGTGCTGCGCGGAGTGCCGTATGCCATCAAGAGGACTGCTGTTTTGTTGTTCGTCATTGCGCTGTTCTTTCATGAACGTGGTGGACTATTGCTGCTAATACCTCTGGTTTTGTTGCAGGTTGAACACCGTGACCCAAGTTGAAAATGTGTGCTGGGTTACCAGCGTTATCTGCCAACACGCGGTCGGTGCCAGCGATTGCAGTTGCAACATCTCCAAGCACCAACTCAGGGTTGAGGTTGCCCTGTATCACCGTGTCTGCACCAAGGCGTTTACGAGCATCAGAAATTGATGTTCGCCAATCGAGACCGATGATGGTGGCACCTGCTTGTTGCATTAACTCCAACAGATGGTCGCAGCCAAGCCCGAAGTGAATGCCGCGAGCATGCGGATGAGTGTTTGCCAATTGGTCAAATACGAAAGTAGAAAATGGAAGTACGTGTTGGCGGTATTCGTCAATGGTGAGATTGCCTGCCCACGAGTCGAAAAGTTGGAAGGCACGTGCGCCCGCATCAAGTTGGCTGCCAATAGATGCAACAGCATGTTCAGCGAGACGTTGCATCAGCTGGTTCCAGAGCGCAGTGTCGGTGTGCATCATTTGTTTCGTAATCAAGTGATCGCGGCTTGGTTTGCCTTCAACCAGGTAACTGCCGACAGTGAATGGCGCGCCGGCGAACGCAAGTAGCGGTACTTGCAGTTCCGTCGCCAAAATTCGTACTGTTTCTAAAACGTAAGGCGTGTCGACTTCCGGTTCGAATGCGCGCAGCCGCTGCAAATCCGATGCGCTGCGAAATGGATGCTCGGCAACAGGGCCAGTTCCCGGCGCAACATCAATCCCAAAACCAACTGCGTGCGCGGGTACCACGATGTCGCTGTATAAAACGGCAGCATCCACGCCGTATCGCTGCACCGGTTGCAGCGTGATGTCGGCGGCGAGGCGAGGTTGCTTAATTGCATCGAGGATGCTGCCGGAGCCGCGTACTGCGCGGTACTCGGGCAGGCTTCTGCCGGCTTGGCGCATAAACCACACAGGTGTGTGACGAACTTTGGTGCCGTTTGCGGCAGCAAGAAATGGATCGTTAGCAATGGTGAGTGCTTGCCGCTCTGAAGCGTTCATTGCACGTAACGCTATCGTCCGCCCCTTGTGCTCATTGCCTCGAGCCGAGCAATGCGCGTTCGTGCGGGCGGGTGCGACATGGTTGCTAAGCCAATTGGTGTGGACTGCGGGTGAAGTGTTTCGCGCGACTCAACGCGTCGCAGCGCATGTAAAAGCTCTCTGCCGAAACCCATCTGGAATGCTCGTTCATCGGCGTGATATTCGGCACTTTTGCCAACTGCGTTACTGAACACTTGTGAAACGATGAGCCCGGTGAGCAACACTCGCGAAAGTGAAATAAGCACAACGCTGATGATCTTTCCAAATATCCGAACCGATGGGTACCGCTTGGCGAGCATGGCCGTTGCGGTGTTGTTGAAGGTTCGTAAAGCCAACCCAGCTTGTGCCAGCAACATGATGGGCAGGCTCATCCATTGCGAAATGGTGAGTGCAACCGTGTGCCCACCCATGTGATGGCTCAGTTCGTGCGCGAGCACACCGCAAAGTTCGTCGTGGGTGAGATGTTCGATAGAGAATGACGAGACGACAAGCAGATGACCGCCGCAAGCAAACGCATTGACGTCGTCGCTCTCTACAACTGCAAGAACAAAACGTGATGTTGGCAGATGATTCGCTTGTGCAACTACCTTCCACGCCGCATTCAGTTGCTCCTTCTCGCTTGCCGCAGGCACTCGAGCATCCAACAAACGTAGGAAGACCAAACGTTGTACCGGACGCGAAAACAACACCACACCAAACAACATGCAACACAGCGCGAACAGTGGGTACGAGACATTTCCGTAGATACGGAACGGAATCCAGTAAATGGCAATGGCAACGAGCCAAACGGGAAGCAGTGCAACAACGGGCGCAAATGCGGTAACTGCCGACAAATCGGCCCGGCGATGCGCGGTATTCATGAGTTCAGTCAATCAGGCAATCAACTAGCGTGGGTACCTATATATAGGTAAGTAAGTGAACGGTGGGGGACAATGGTCGCACAAGTCATTCCTGGGGCAGAAGCGTGGTCGCACGTTGGTGGAAACACAGTCGGTGCGCTGGTCGTTCATGGGTTCACTGGTAACCCATCGTCGATGCGCGAAATAGCCAAGTTGCTTGCAGACGCCGGATTCGATGTGGAGTTGCCACGACTTGCTGGCCATGGAACATCGGTAGAGGAAATGATGACCACTCGCTGGGCCGACTGGTCTGGCGATGCAGATGCCGCATACAACACGCTTGCGGCGCGCTGCAAAAAAGTGGTGGTGGTTGGTTTGTCAATGGGTGGCGCACTCACATTGTGGCTTGCGGCGCAACACCCAGAAATTGCGGGCATCGTGTGTATTAATCCAGCAGCGCAACCCGTTGGCGACGAGATGATCGCGGGCATTCAATCGATGATCGACGGCGGTATGGAAACCATCGACTCCATCGGTAGCGACATTGCCGACACAAACGTGAAAGAGAGCTCGTATGACGCGACTCCGTTGCGGCCAGCATTGTCAATGTTGAGCGAGGGTGTAGCACCACTTGCGCTGCGCTATCCACAAATCAAAATTCCGATGTTGTTGATCAATTCGGTCAATGACCATGTTGTCGACCCAGCTCAGGGAACCTTCCTGGCAGAGCAGTACGGTGGCGAAGTAGAGCGAGTCATGCTCGAGCAGAGTTTCCACGTTGCAACCCAAGATCTTGAGAAGCACATCGTCAATGCAAAGACTCTCGAATTTGCGAAGCGAGTAACACAATCGTGAATTGGATAGCGGGCATACCTAGCCCGTCAAGCGGCAGTTTGGACCTTGGCCCGCTCACGCTCAATGCATACGGCGCAATGATTGCGCTTGGCGTTGTTGCCGCAGTGTGGCTCGGCGGAAAACGACTTGTTCAACGAGGCATCGGCACCACCGACGACATGAGCGCAATTGCAATGTGGGCAGTTCCGTCTGGCGTTATCGGTGCGCGGCTGTATCACGTGATTACCGACTGGCAATTGTTCCGCAACGACCTGGGCGCAATTGTGCAAATTTGGAAGGGCGGCCTTGGCATCTGGGGCGGAATCGCACTCGGCACGTTGGTCGGCATCGGCGTCGCGCGCAAGCGTGGTTTGCCCGTCGGGTTGCTGCTGACGTGTGTGGCTCCGGCACTGCCGTTGGCGCAGAGCATTGGCCGCTGGGGCAACTGGTTTAACCAAGAACTGTTTGGTCGTCCGACAACACTGCCGTGGGGCCTCGAGGTTTCGGCGAGCACAGCCCAGGCGGCTGGGTACAACGCAGGAACTCAATTTCATCCAACATTTCTGTACGAATCGATTGCTTGTTTGTTGTTGTGCGGCGCACTGATCGTGCTGGACAACAAGGTTCCGATGCGTGCTGGTCGGTTGTTTTTCTTTTACACCGCCGGATACACCGTGTTTCGATTCTTTATCGAGGGGCTACGCATCGACCCTGCAAATAGCGCAGGCGGATTGCGCCTCAACCAATGGGTGTCGCTCGCTGTGTTTGCTGCTTCGTTGGCGGTTATTACTGCGATGCGCGGACGTCCCGCAACGACCGAGCCAGCTCTTCCGGAATCAGCGGATTGAAATACTCGCTCGTTGATACTTCTGCTGCAGCGATGTAGCGCAACACATTGTTGGCCCGCCAAGGCGAAACTATTTCAATGTTGAGCCATGCGTTTTCGTGCTCGGGCCGATTTGTGGTTGGTCGCTGGTTGACCCACAGCATGTAGGGGATAGTTGGAGAAAAGAGTTGCTGCATGCGGGTGAGTGCATCGATCAGTGCTGCAGCGCACGCGTCTCGCTGTTCGTTGTCTAATTCATCAAGCGTGCCCACCCTGATTTGTGGTGCTATTTCCAACGCAACGGGATACGCCGACGCAAGCGGAACCGACGTTGTCCAGCCATCATTCTCGGCAACAAGCAATGCGCTTGCTGTTTGCGGGGCCCAGTTGTTTGCAACGCGTGCTGCCGTGCGTGCAGGAACATGATCAAACGCATAAATCTGCCCATGCGGGTGATCGATCGTTGCTCCAACATCGCGACCACGGTTTTCAAAAATCAAAACGTGTTCAACATCGTCACGCTGCCCAAGCGCGGCTGTTCGACTGGCCCATAAATCAAGCACCTCACGTGCACCACGTACTCCAAGCCCTGCAAAAGTTTGTTGGTGGTCTGGCGAATACAGCACCACTTCGCACCGCTCGTTTGGCATTGCGGGCCAACGGTTGGGAAACCACTTCACCGAATAGGGCTCGGGTGCTTCTAGGCCGCCTACGCAAAAGGGACAAACATCAGTGGGCAGGTTTGGACGGTTCTGGCGGGCCCCAACCACATGGACAACGGTTCCAGTAAACGGGTCGACCCGAGGCGCGCCTGAAGAAGTGGTCATAGAGCAACACTCAAGGTACCGTGCGCGGTGGTGTCTACTTCGCAGCCCTCACCTCAATTGCATCACCTCGGCAACGAAACAACTTCAGTTGTTGTCGACGTGGCAAGCGGTACGCCAGTCATCTCCTATTGGGGTTCGGCCATTTCGTTGTCGGGCAATGCGCTGGCGTCGTTGGCAGCTGCACAATCGAGGCCGCTGGTGTTTGGTGCAGCCGACGTGGAAGCGCCGCTGTCGTTAGTACCAACACACGCAGACGGCTCACTTGCTCGGCCTGGCATAGGCGGTCATCGCCCCGGCGGGCGCATGTGGGCGCCGCGGTTTTCGTTGCAGCATGTTGCAACGACAAACGAAACGATTACTACCACTGCCGTCGATGAAGTTGCACAACTGCAGCTGCATTGCACACTGTCGTTGGAGCACACGGGTGCATTTACTGCTCGAGCAACTCTTGTAAACATCGGAACCACGCGCTACTTGTTAACAAACTTGTCGGTCACTCTTCCCATCGATTCGTCTGCAACCGAATTGCTCTCGCTCGGCGGCAGGTGGGCGCGGGAAGCAACATTGCAACGCACGCCATTTATGCACGGCGCGTTCATTGCAGAGAACCGAAGTGGCCGAACTTCTCACGAACACATTCCTGCACTGTGGGCAGTGCAGCGCGATACGACCGAGTGGGCCGGCCAGGTGTGGGCTGCGCATGTGGCATGGAGCGGCAACCATTCGGTGTTTGCCGAGGTGCTTCCCGATGGCCGCAAGTACGCGCAATTTGGGGAATTGTTGCATCCAGGCGAATTGTGTTTAGAGCCAGGTGAAAAATACGAGACGCCGTTAGTTGTCGCAGCGCATTCCGATCGAGGCATAAACGAAGCATCGTGGGTGTTTCATCGCAACGTTCGAGCGAACAACAAGCACTCCTCGATGCGCGAACCAAGAAAGGTTTCGCTCAACACATGGGAGGCCGTGTATTTCAACCACGACGCACAGCAGTTGCGTGCGCTGGCCGAAACCGCCAGCCAGTGCGGTGTCGAGCGCTTTGTTCTAGATGATGGTTGGTTTGGCGCACGTCGAAACGATGCGGCTGGCCTTGGTGATTGGGTGGTTTCCAAAGACGTGTACCCGCAAGGTCTTGAGCCGCTGATCTCCCACGTTCGCTCGTTGGGCATGCAGTTCGGTATTTGGGTCGAGCCAGAAATGGTGAACGTTGATAGCAACGTGTACCGCCAGCACCCGGAGTGGGTGCTGAGCGAACCCGGGTATCCAGCCATTTTTTCGCGCAATCAGCTGGTGCTCAATTTGGCAATACCAGAAGCATTCGCGCATGTGGAGCAGCAGCTTGATGCGCTGCTCAGCAATCACGACATTGCTTATGTCAAGTGGGACATGAATCGTGCGCATGTTCACGGCAGCGGCGCCGACGGTGCGGCGGGTTCGCATCATCAGACGCTTGCCGTTTATCGATTGCTCGATTCGCTGCGGGCCAAACATCCAACAGTCGAGTTCGAGTCGTGCGCATCCGGTGGTGGCCGAATTGATCACGCGATGTTGCAACGAACCGAACGAGTGTGGACAAGCGACTGCAACGATGCCCTCGAACGCCAGCAGATTCAGAGGAACATTTCCATGTTGGTGCCTATCGAGGTGCTGGGTGCTCACATCGGCCCGCCCGTTGCTCACACCACGGGCAGAAGGCACACACTTGCGTTTCGTGGAATAACGGCAATGTTTGGCCATCTCGGTATCGAATGGAACTTGCTGCAAGCAAAGCCGCACGAGTTGTCGGCGCTTTCCGAAATCATTGCGATCTACAAGAAACATCGTGCGCTTCTGCACGGCGGAAACTTTGCTCGATACGAGGTTTCTACAGCTGACCCGCAATCCGCCGTTGCGCACGGAGTGATTTCGCAAGACAAGCGCGAAGCGCTGTTGTGTTTTGCACAACTGCAAACAGCCGCAAGCCTGGTGCCTGCAATGTGGAAAGTTTTTGGTTTAGATCCGCATGCAAGTTATGCAGTTCGGCTTGTGGAGTTACCGGGCGGCGTGCAAGGCAGTGCGCGAACGTTGCCGCAGTGGTGCGAAGACCCGATCACGCTGACGGGCCAACAGTTGGCCACAGTTGGGCTGCAACCACCCACGCTTCACCCAGAATCTGCAGTCCTCATCCACCTGTTAAGCCAATAGCATTAAGGGTTGTGGCAACTCCGCACAGCATCTCAATCGAAACAGTCGCAAAAGTTGCCAACTTGGCAAGGCTCAACTTGACGCCGCAAGAGATGGCCACCATGGCCCAGCAGTTGTCCGGCATGCTCGAACACTTTGGCGACATCGACAAATTGGATCTTTCGGCAGTTGTGCCAATGGCGCAAGCCGTACCTCTCAAAAACGTTCTTCGCGAAGACGTGGTGATGCCAAGTCTCGACCGCGATGAAGTGCTGGCCGCAGCACCCGACGCACACGACGGTCGGTTTCGCGTTCCGCCTTCCGCAGGGCAGGAGTCGTAACAATGGCCACCCCATTTGCAACTGCCATTCAGATTGCGCAGTCCATCCGCGATGGTTCCACAACGGCATCCGCTGTACTGGAGCAACATCTTGCTCGCATCAACGAACGTGAAGGCGAAATTCATGCGTTCAACTTGGTGACGACCGAGCAGGCTCGCGCAACTGCTCAACACATCGACGAACAGGCGAAGGCGGGCAACGCACTCGGCGCTTTGGCTGGCGTGCCAGTTGCGCTCAAAGACAACATGTGCACACGCGGCATCGCCACCACCTGCTCATCAAAGATTCTTGAAGGCTGGAAACCTCCGTACGACGCAACCGTGGTGACACGTCTGCAACAAGCGGGTGCGGTCATGGTTGGCAAAACCAATCTCGACGAGTTTGCAATGGGCTCCAGCACCGAAAACTCGGCGTTCGGTCCAACGCGCAACCCACTCGATACTTCTCGAGTGCCAGGCGGTTCAAGCGGCGGCAGCGCTGCCGCGGTTGCTGCCGGTTTTGCAGCAGCCAGTTTGGGCAGCGACACGGGTGGAAGCATTCGTCAACCGGCTTCGTTGTGCGGCCTTGTCGGTGTCAAGCCAACTTATGGTTTGGTGAGTCGTCAGGGCATCGTTGCTTTCGCCAGCAGCCTCGACCAAGTTGGCCCGTTCACGCACACAGTTGCCGACGCCGCATTACTGATGGAAGTAATTGGTGGGCACGACCCACTCGACTCCACGTCGCTTCCGCAACCACTTCCGTCACTTACTGCAGTGCTGGACCAAGGTGTTAAGGGAATGCGAATCGGTCGTTTGGTTGGCATGCCCGAGGGCTGCGAACCAGAAGTGCTTGCACGGCTCGAAGCCGCATTCGCCGCTTTGCAACAGGCTGGCGCCACCATTGTCGACATCACATTGCCGTCGCTCGAATTTGGAATCACTGCGTACTACCTCATTGCGCCTGCAGAGGCCAGCAGCAACCTTGCTCGTTACGACGGCGTCCGCTACGGACTGCGCGTCGATTCGCCCGATCTCAATTCGATGTACGGCGCAACACGGGCCGCAGGTTTTGGAGCAGAAGTAAAGCGCCGCATCATGCTGGGAACATACGCATTGTCGGCCGGTTACTTCGATGCCTATTACGGCAAGGCGCTAAAGGTTCGTCGTCTCATCGCCGACGATTTTGCTACGGCGTATTCCTCGTGTGATGTCATCCTTACGCCAACGTCGCCAACCGTTGCGTTCCCTATTGGTGAAAAAGCCGACGACCCACTCACCATGTATCTCTGCGACGTCTTCACCATTCCAACCAACCTTGCTGGGCACTGCGCAATGAGCGTTCCTTTCGGTACAGGCGCGCACAACATGCCCGTTGGCGTGCAGGTGCTTGCGCCCGCGCTTGGCGAACAAGCAATGTTCCGCGTTGCCGCACAATTGGAGCGCGCGTCATGAGCAACGCATCGTCTGCTCCACAACACAGCACCGCGTTGCCAAACGGCTGGGAGATGGTCGTTGGGCTCGAAGTGCACGTGGAACTGGATACGAAGACCAAGTTGTTTTCCGCAAGCCCAAACCACTTTGGTGACGAGCCAAACACCAATATCGACCCGGTAACGCTTGGTCTTCCTGGCGCGCTCCCTGTTCTCAACAAGCACGCAGTGGAGTTGGCAATTCGCCTTGGTCTTGCGCTCAATTGCACAGTGCAACCAAGCACGTTTCACCGCAAGAACTACTTCTACCAAGACATGCCGAAGGCCTATCAAATCAGCCAGTACGACCAACCGATCAACATCGATGGCTTCATGATGTTGCCGGGAGACGTGCGCATCGGCATCGAGCGCGCGCACTTAGAAGAAGACACGGGCAAGTCGACGCACATCGGTGGCTCGAGCGGCCGTATTCACGGCAGCGACTATTCGTTGGTCGACTTCAACCGTGCCGGCGTTCCGCTCGTCGAAATTGTTTCTCGCCCAGACATTCGAAACTCCGATCAGGCTCGCCAATATGTTGCCGAGCTTCGTGCAATCCTGTTGGCAGTTGGCGCAAGCGACGCAAAAATGGAAGAAGGCTCCATGCGTTGCGACGTCAACGTGTCGGTGCGCAAGCCCGGCGCCGAGTTTGGTACGCGCTGCGAAATCAAGAACGTCAACTCCATTCGCGCGGTTGGCAAAGCAATCGATTACGAGGCGCGCCGCCAAATTGATGTGCTCGAATCGGGCGGCACCATTCGCCAAGAAACGCGCCACTGGGACGATGCCGAGGGCCGAACACACACATTGCGAAGCAAAGAAGATGCCGACGACTATCGCTACTTCTTAGAACCCGACTTAGTGCTTCTTGATCCAGGCACCGAATGGATCGAACAAATTCGCGCGTCTCTACCAATGTTGCCGGCTGCTCGTCGTGCACAGCTTGCCATGCTTACTGGCGCGAACAAGGAAAGCGAATCGGTGTACGTCGTTGTCGAACGCGGACAAGACGAATACATCGCTGCAGTTGCGCAAGCAGGTGGCGATGCCGGCCGCGCATTGGTGTACGTGCAACAAGCATTTGCCGAAGAGGGCGCAACACCTGCTGTTTCCGCAGCGCATCTTGCTGCGCTTACGCAAATGGAACGCGATGCAAAAGTGACCGCAACGCAAGCAAAAACAATTCTCGCTGAGATGGTTGCAAACGGCGGGGGAGACCCGGTTGCAATTGCTGCTGCAAAAGGTTTCGAAGCGCTCGACACCAGTGCCGTTGAGGCCATGGTCGACGCCGCAATCGCGCAGCAAGCAGATGCCTGGGCGAAGTATTGCGCAGGCGAAGAAAAGGCCATGGGCGCCCTTGTTGGCGCCATCATGAAGGCCTCGCAGGGCAAGGCCGACGGCAAGGTCGTTACTGCTATTCTGCAATCACGCCGAGGATAATTTCTCGCTCAGGTTGACAAATTTGTTAGGTATGCCTAACATCAAGATTATGACAACCTCATTCCTCATCACCCTCCGTGAAGGCCTTGAAGCATCACTCATTGTGGCCATTTTGCTCACATATCTGGCCAAGACAGACCGTAAGGCCGATGCGCGATATGTCTGGACCGGCACGTTCTCGGCAATCGCAGCCTGCCTGGTGGCAGGCACCGCCATCTACCTGGCCGTCGATGGGCTCAACGGGAAAGTAGAGAAGGCAACAGAGGGAACAATTGCCCTCGCCGCAGCGGCCGTCCTTACGCAAATGATTTTTTGGATGCGCAAGAATTCGCAAAACCTCAGTGCCGAATTGCGCGCGAAAGTTGATCAGTCCGCAAAGACGGCGTTGTTCACCATTGCTTTCGTTGCTGTTGTTCGCGAAGGTTTAGAAACGGTTCTCTTCTTGCTCAGCGCCGAAACAACTTCTTCGTCTGGCACATCTGTAGTTGTAGGTGGGCTACTCGGTTTGGCTGCATCGGTTGTGCTCGGTTTGGCAATTTTTGCCGGCGGCCGCAAAGTCAATCTGAAAATGTTTTTCAATGTCACTGCAGTGTTGTTGATCATGTTTGCTGCGGGCCTCGCTGGCAAGGCTGTTCATGAATACCGCGAATTACTTGGCTGGGAAAACGGTTGGTTGGTGCAGCCGGCCTGGACAGTCGAAAGCGGCATGTGGTCGTCGGGCACCTTCTACGACTTCATGAAGGGTTTCTTTGGATGGCACAACGCTGCCGAGAATATTCGTGTCATCACGTACTTTGCATTCCTTGCGCCGACGCTCTATTTCTACCTGCGAAAGCCGGTGAAGTCGGCCGCATAGCCAGCGCAAGTAGCCTTAGTCGTGATGACTAAGCCAACAGAAACCCCAGTCGACGTCAAGCCACGAAGTCGCGACGTTACCGACGGAAATCAGAAGGCCGCAGCTCGCGCAATGTTGCGCGCAGTTGGGCTCACCGATGCCGACTGGCAAAAGCCGCAAATTGGTATTGCGTCATCGTGGAACGAAGTAACACCGTGCAATGCGTCGCTGCGTCGGTTGGCCGATAGTGCGAAAAAGGGTGTGCGTGCCAACGGCGGCGTGGCACTGGAGTTTGGAACCATCACTGTCAGCGACGGCATCAGCATGGGTCACGAAGGTATGCGCGCAAGTTTGGTGAGCCGCGAAGTCATTACTGACAGCGTGGAAACAGTGGTGCACGCCGAACGATTTGATGGCTTCATCGGTCTTGCTGGCTGCGACAAGAGCATTCCCGGAATGTTGATGGCCGCAGCACGGCTCAATTTGCCGAGCGTGTTTGTTTACAACGGGAGCACATTGCCCGGCGTGCACAACGGGAAAAATATCGACATCACCACAGTGTTCGAAGCCATTGGTGCCTGCGCTGCTGGAACAATGACGCAAGAAGAACTTGGCGAAATAGAACGTGCAGCATGCCCAGGCGAAGGCGCGTGCGGCGGCATGTTTACCGCCAACACCATGAGCTCTATCGCCGAAGCTCTCGGCATGAGTTTGCTTGGCACCGCTTCGCCACCTGCCATCGATAAGCGCCGCGAAAGCGATGCAGAGCGCGCGGGTGCTGCCGTAATGAATTTGGCAATGAAGGGCATCTACCCACGCCACATCATGACGAAGAAGGCATTTGAAAATGCCATCGCGGTTGTAAATGCGCTCGGCGGAAGCACCAATGCTGTCCTGCATATTTTGGCAATTGCCAACGAAGCCGGTGTCGATATCGATCTTGACGACTTCAACCGCATTGCAGCAAAGGTTCCGCACATTGCCGACACCAAGCCAGGCGGCAAATATCACATGACCGACGTCGACCGCATTGGCGGCGTGCCAGTGGTGTTGAAGCATCTGCTCGACGCAGGTTTGTTGCATGGCGACGTAATGACATGCAGTGGAAAGACAATGGCAGAAAGCTTGGCGGAGTTCAATCCGCCAGCACCAGACGGCGATGTCGTGCACCCGCTTTCCGATCCCATTCATGCCGAAGGCGGAATCAACATCCTCACTGGATCGCTCGCGCCGAAAGGTTCGGTCGTCAAAGTTGCTGGTCTCACCAAAGATCAAATGTTGTTCGAAGGTGAAGCACGCGTGTTCGACGGAGAAGACGGCGCAATGGCTGCAGTTCTTGCTGGCGAAATTACGCCTGGCACAGTCATTGTCATTCGTTACGAAGGGCCAAAGGGCGGCCCGGGCATGCGCGAAATGCTTGCCATTACTGGCGCGTTGAAAGGTGCAGGTCGTGGTTCAGACTGCGCACTGATTACCGACGGTCGGTTCAGCGGTGGCTCGTGGGGTTTCTGCATCGGTCACGTTGCGCCAGAGGCAACCG
>Ga0082207_1000244_pt1 | contig 31967 bp, 22 predicted proteins | sample LakMenEpi10Aug09_FD_71540 | JGI IMG/M metagenome (GOLD analysis project Ga0082207, IMG submission 71540)
CAGGGTGGTCATCACCGCGGTGGGTCCACCCCACCAGGCTTCGGGCACGATGTCGAGGAAGCGGTCGTCGTGCAGCTTCATCGACTCCTTGAACGACGACACCTGCGTGACCTGCGAGGAAGAGCCCATGGCCCCGCGCGTGGAGATCATGGCCGCGTGGCGGTGGTGCGCGTCCATCTGCAACTCGGCCTTATTGTCCGCGCGCCATAGGCCAAAGGTCACGAACCAGGTGTGCAGCAGGCCGGGGTGGTAAGGGTCCTTGATGTTCTCCTGCATCAGCTTCCAGTTGCCGGGAATGCGCTGGCGGTTGTAGCCCAGGATCGTGAGCCGACGACCGTTGAAGAGGCGATCGAACCAACGCAGGATTGCCGGGCCGATGTAGTCTTCAAGCGACTCCATGTCGTGGTCGAAGGTGGCAAACACCACGCCCCCGCGCAGGGCCACGCGCAGCTTGGTCAGGCCATGCTGCTTGGGGTCGAAGTCGGCCGGCATGCCGCCGTTGACCTTCCCGTCCTGCCGCACCCCGCGGCGAAAGGGCACGCCCTGAAGATCACCGCTGAGCGTGTAGCTCCACTGGTGATAGGGGCAGACGAATTCCTTTCGGTTGCCATGGCGCTCACGGCAGAACTGCATGCCGCGGTGCTTGCACACGTTCTCGACCACATGGATGTGGCCGTCTGAGGCGCGGGTCATCACCACACTGCGCTCGCCCACCACGGTTCGCTTGAAGTCGCCGGCCTTGGGCACTTCGGCCTCAAGGCCAACATAGTGCCAGTGCTTGCGGTAGAACAGGCGTTCGAGTTCGAGTTGGTGGAGTTCAGCGCTGTTGTAGACGCCGAAGGGAATGCGGTGGGTGCCGGTGCTGGGCCACTCGGGGGCCACGACCGACGGTACTTTAGGCTCAGGCATCACGGCGCCACCAAGGAACACGCGGGCACCGAGGAGCCCTCCTTCTTCTGCAGCAGGGTTGTGCCACTGCGCACGGCGATGATCTCGGCCATGATCGACACCGCGATCTCCGCCGGCGTCTTGCCCCCCAGGTCCAAACCAATGGGCCCGTGCAGCCGATCGATCTCCGCCTCGCTCAGGTCGAAGAGCTTCAAGCGCTCTTTGCGCTTGGCGGTGTTGCCGCGGGAACCGAGGGCCCCTACATAGAAGGCCGGCGACTTGAGCGCTTCCAACAACACCAGGTCGTCGAGCTTGGGGTCGTGCGTGACCGCGACCACTGCGCTGTGCGGATCCAATTGAAGTTCCTGCACCACGTCGTCGGGCATGCCCTTGGTGAATACCGTGCCGGGCACATCCCAGGTCAGGTGGTATTCCTCACGCGGATCGCAGCAGATCACCTGGAAGTCCAACATCAGCGCCATCTGCGCGACGGTTCGGGACAGTTGCCCGGCACCGATGATGAGCAGGCGCCAGCGAGGGCCGAAGAGGGCACGCATCGTTTGGCCATCGAAGGTGAAGACATCACCCCGTGTGCCCGGCTCCAGCGTCACGGCGCCGGTCTCCAGGGACACCACGCGGGCCACGATCTCATGGCGGCTGGTGCGCTCGAGCACCTCATCCACCCAGGCCGTGTGGGTCAGCGGCTCCTGCACGAGTCGCAGGTTGCCGCCACAAGGCAGCCCGAAGCGGGCCGCTTCTTCCTTGCTCACGCCGTAGGTAATGAGTGAGGGCTTACCAACTCGCTCGCCCTTTCGGACCCTATCGATCAGGTCGTCTTCGACACAGCCACCGGATACCGAGCCAACCACCTGGCCATCACCCCGCATGGCCAAGAGCGCACCGGGCGGACGCGGCGCCGAGCCCCAGGTTTCGATCACCGTGACCAGCCAAACGTCTTGGCCCTGACGCGCCCAGTCGCGCGCCTGCTCCAGCACCTGCAGATCCAACGAATCCATCAGCGTTCCCTCCCGGCGCCGATGCTAGCGCGAGCGCCCGCCAGCGTCATCCCCTGGGGGCAGCCCTTCACAGCCCTGACGGAGACGGTCCGTCGGCCAACTTGTGCAGCAGTCGGATCAGTCGGGCATGGTCGGCCGCCGAGAGACGCTTCTTCAAGCCCTGCTCCATGCGGCGTGCCACGGGCACCAACTGCCGGGCCAAGGTTTGGCCTTGATCGGTCAAGGTCACCTGTACCGAGCGCCGGTCGCGCTGGTCGGGTGTGCGCCCGATCAGGCCGCGCGCCTGCATGCGGTCCAGCACCATGCTCAGCTTGGGCGCGGTCAGCGACAGGCTCTTGGCCAGCGCTTTCGGCGTAAGGCCTTCATGTTCGGCCACCAGCATCAGCAGGGAGAAATCGACCTTGCGAAGGTCGTAGGGGCGCCCAATGTGTACGTCGAAGGACGCGTAGGCCACCACCGATGCGCGGGCAATGTGAAAGCCCAGCGTGGTGTCCAGAACGCCGCGTGAAGGCATGTCAGGCGGCCTCTCGATGGGTCGCACCCAAATAGCTTTCGATCACGCGGGGGTTGTGGGCCAGGTCGGCGGCGGGCCCCTCCACGGCAATCGAGCCGGTTTCCAGGACATAGCCGTGTTCGGCCACTTCCAGCGCGGCGCGCGCGTTCTGCTCGACCAGCAGGATGGAGGTGCCTTCGGCGCGCAGGCGCTCGATGATGCGAAAGATCTCCTTGACCACCAGGGGCGCCAGCCCCAAGCTCGGCTCGTCCAACATCAACAGGCGCGGCGAACTCATCAAGGCACGGCCCACGGCCAGCATCTGGCGTTCACCGCCGCTGAGGGTGCCGGCCAGCTGGGCACGGCGTTCCTTCAAGCGCGGAAAGAGTTCGTACACCCGCTCGATCTCTCGCTTCCAATTCGGCACGCGCTGCTTCATGGCACGCCAGCCGCCCAGCACCAGGTTGTCTTCCACCGGCATGGTCGAGAACAGCTCGCGCTTTTCGGGCACCAGGGCCAGGCCCATCATCACGCGGTCTTCCAGCGAGGCTTCGGTCAGGTCCTGTCCATCGAAGGCGATTCGCCCGCGCGCCGGCAACAGGCCGATCAGCGCGTTCAAGGTGGTGCTCTTGCCGGCGCCATTGGGGCCGATGATCGTGATGACCTGACCCTGAAGCACCTTGAAGTTCAGGCCCGAAAGCACCTCGGCGCGGCCATAGCCGGCATGCAGATCCGTCACTTCCAGCAGCGTGTTTGTCATGTCGAAGCCCTCAACCTCAATGCTCGGTACCCAGGTAGGCCGCCCGTACCGCCGGGCTGGCCTGCACCTCGGCCGGGGTGCCTTCCATCAGCTTGGTGCCGAACTCCATCACCACGATGCGGTCGGTCAGGCCCATCACGAAGTCCATGTCGTGCTCCACCAGCAGCAGCGTCACGCCTTCGCCCCGCAGCTGCTTGAGCACCTCCGACAGCGCCCTCTTCTCCTTGTGCCGAAGTCCGGCAGCGGGTTCATCGAGCAACAACAGCGACGGGTCGGTGCACAAGGCCCGCGCGATCTCCATCAGGCGCTGGGGGCCCAAAGCCAGGTTGCCGGCCAGTTCATGCATGCGGTCTTCCATGCCGATGCGCCGCAGCTGTCGGTGGGCCTCGGCAAAGATCTGACGCTCTTCGGCCTTGTCCAGCGCCAGCATGGCCTGTACCGTGTTGGCCTTGCTGCGGATGTAGGCGCCCAAGGCCACGTTCTCCAGCACCGTCATCTCGGGAATCATCTTCACGTGCTGGAAGGTGCGTGAGATGCCACGCCGCGCGATTTCGCGTGAAGGCAGGCCTGCAATCGATTCACCACGCCAGGAGACCCGACCGGAGGTCAAGGGCAGCACACCCGTGATCAGGTTGAAGGTGGTGCTCTTGCCCGCGCCGTTCGGGCCGATCAGGCCGATGATCTCGCCGGCGTCGATGTGAAAGCTCACGTCGTTGACCGCCACCAGCCCGCCGAATTCCTTGCGCACCTTGTCCACTTCCAGCAGGCGCGTGCCCTTGGCCGGCTTGGGCTCGTGCGCCATGTGGTCATCATCGGTCCAGTCGACGGGCCTCGCAACGGCCGGCAGGCGCTTCTGGATGAAGGTCCACAAGCCATCCGGTGCGTACTTCAACACCAGAACCAGCACCACCCCGAAGACGATCACTTCAAAGTTGCCGCTGGTGCCCAGCAGCGCGGGCAGCAGCACCTGCAACTCGTCTTCGATGATCTTGACCACGCCGGCGCCCAGGAACGCGCCCCACACGTGGCCCACACCCCCCAGCACCGCCATGAACAGGTATTCGATGCCCTTGTTCAGCCCGAAGGGCGTGGGGTTCACCGTGCGCTGGAAGTGAGCGAACAGCCAACCTGAAATGGCGGCCAGCACGGCGGCCAGGATGAAGGCGATGAGCTTATAGCGGAAGGTGGAGATGCCCATGGCCTCGGCCATGGTGGAGCCGGTCTTGAGCGAGCGGATCGCACGGCCCACGCGCGAATCCAGCAGATTGGTCACGGCCACCGCACACACCAGCGCCACCGCCCAGATCAGGCCATGCAGGCCACGGCCTGAGCCCAACTCGACACCGAACAGGTCCAAGGAGGGAATGCCATTGATCCCGTCGTACTTGCCCAGGAAGGCCATGTTGGCCATGGTGTAGTTCAGCGCCAGGCCCCAGCAGATGGTGGCCAAGGGCAGGTAGTGCCCCGACATGCGCAGCGTCAGCAGGCCCAGCAGCAGGGCAGCCACCACGGCCAGCACGACACCCACCACCAAGGCCAGCCAGGGCGAGGCGTTGAGCGTGACGACCATATAGCCCGCCGCGTAGGCGCCGACCCCGACGAAGGCAGCTTGCCCGAAGGAGGTCAGACCCGCCACGCCCGTGAGCAGCACCAGGCCCAGGGCCACGATCGCATACAGGCCCACCATGTTGCTTTGCGTGATCCAGAAGTCGGGCACCGGCAGCAGGGGTAGTGCCAACATGATCAGGGCGAAGACAGGAAACGCCCAACGTCTAAGCGCGTTCATCTCAGTGCTCCTCCCCATGGGGATCGGTGATGGAGCGCCACAGCAGCACCGGCAGGATGGCCGCGAACACGATCACCTCCTTGAACGCACTGGCCCAGAAGGAGCCGAAGCTTTCGATGAGGCCCACGAACAGCGCGCCGACCAAGGCCAGGGGATAGCTGGACAGCCCGGCAAACACCGCCGCTACGAAACCCTTGAGGCCGATGAGGAAGCCCGTGTCATAGAACACCGTGGTGGTGGGGCTGATGAGCAGTCCCGACAGCGCGCCGATGAAGGCTGCCATGGTGAATGCGGTACGGCCTGCGCCGGTGCTGGAGATCCCCATCAGACGCGCGCCCGTGCGGTTCACCGCCGTGGCCCGCAGGGACTTGCCCAAGAGGGTGTGCTCGAACAAAAACCACAGCGCCACGATGAGCACCAGCGACACCACGAAGATGATCACGGTCTGACCGGAAAGGGTCAGCGCGCCCAGGCTGAAACGCTCGTCCCAGAAGCTTGGGTTTCGAAATCCCTCCGCCCCAAAGAAGAACAGGCCCAAGCCCACCAGCGCGAAATGCACGCCCACCGACACGATCAGCAGCACCAGCACGGTGGCGTCGGCCAAGGCCTCATAGGCCAGTCGATAGATCAGACCGCCGAAGGGCGTGACCACCGCCAGGGTCAGGGCGGCCTGCACCAGCAAGGGGAACTTCTGGGGCGCGGCCCACCAGGCCACCAGGCTGATGAGCACCGGGTAGGCGGCCACCTCCAGCACCTGCTTGGCGATGCGTGCACCCGACAGCCCCTGCCGACTGCCGGTGAACACAGTACCCACCACGGCCAAACCCGTGAGCACCAGCAGGAACCAGACCGTTCCCGGCACTTGCCCCATCTGGAACATGGCCAGGGTGAGGGCACCGAAGGCCACGAACTCGCCCTGGGGCACAAAGATCACGCGTGTGACGGCAAACACCAGTACGGTGGCCAGGGCCAGCAGTGCGTACACCGAGCCATTCGTCACCCCGTCGAGCGCCAGGATGCTGGCGATCGTCATGTCCATCTTGTACTCCTTGTCAGCTGCAGGCCGCGCGGATGTCCTCGGGCACCTCGATGCTGCGCAAGCGGTCCGGGTCATCGGCATCGCGCACGCAGAACACCCGCAGTTCGGTACCTTCGCAGATCAGGTCTTCACCCCGCCTGATCACGTGGCGTTGACGGAAGGTCTTGCGGTGCCACTCTTCGACACAGGTGTGCACTTCGAGTTCCTCCCCATAGGTGGCCGACTTCACGAAACGCGTGTGGATTTCGAGCAGCGGGGTGCCGATGATGCCGCGGGTCTTCACCAGCTCGCGCCAGGGCCCGACGCCGCAGGACACGAAGAAGTGCAGTGAACTCTGATCCATCCAGCGGTTGAAGTTCGGGAAAAACACGATGCCCGCCGGGTCGCAGTCGCCGAACTCCACCCTCACGCGGTGGATGTGGGTGCGCGGCTGGGTGATGTCGCGGCTCATGACTTCAGCACCTTGTCCGCACGGCCTTCCAGAAAAGCCTTGAGGCGCTGCTGCGCATCGGGCGTGCTTTCTGCGATGGCGGCCATCAGCGATTCGGTGAACAGACCCAAACCCTGCGCCTGGTCGGCGATGCGCGGCAAAGCATGCATGACCGCGTAGTTGCTCATCTGCGCGTTGGTGGCGATGCGTTGGGCCAGCGCCATGCCCTTGTCCAGGGCCTGGCCGGCAGGCACCACATACTGCACCAGTCCGGCCTGCAGACCCTCCTGCGCGTCGTACACACGGCCGGTGAGCATCAGATCGGTCATCCGGGACACACCCATGAGTCGGGGAATTCGCGCCGAACCGCCACCACCGACGAAGATGCCGCGCTGGCCCTCGGGCAGCCCGAAGTAGGCGGAATCATCGGCCACGCGGATGTGGCAGGCGCTGGCCAGCTCCAGCCCTCCGCCCACCACCGCACCGTGCAGCACGGCCACCACCGGCACCGGGCCGAACTGGATGGCATCAAACGCAGCGTGCCACATGCGCGAGTGCTGTACCGCGCTGCCGATGTCACGCGCCACCACTTCCGACAGGTCCAGGCCGGCACAGAAGTGCTGCCCCTGCCCGCTGATCACCACCGCGCGCACCCCCTCGGGCATGTTCACGAACACGGTGTGCAGCTGCTGGATGAAGGGGTCGGACAGCGCGTTGCGCTTGGCCGGCCGGTTGAGTTCAAGGTGCAGCACGGGACCGCGGCGGCTGACGCGAAGGAGGTCCAGCGTGGCCAGCAGCCCGCTGACCGGCTGGTCCGGCTGGTGCGGTGAGAGCGCAGCGTGTGAGGCCTCGGAAGTGACGGGGTTCATGGCGGTGGCTGGCCCAGGATGGGCGGATAACGGGGGCGTTGAGGGGTCGTTGCGGGGGGTCACCGGAGGCGACCTGCCGAAATTTATTTCAATTCCTGAAATAAATCCATAGGAACGACCCACCCCTGCCGCGCCGCGGGTTCACTTCGAGCGCCGCTGCGCAATCCATTGGCCCATGTGCGACTCCAGCACGGCCAGCGGCACAGATCCCGTGGACAGCACGGCGTCGTTGAAGTCGCGCAGGTCGAAGCGTTCACCCAAGGTCTTCTGTGCCTGCGCGCGCAGGCCGCTGATCCGCAACTGACCGATCTTGTAGGCCAGGGCCTGGCCCGGCGTGCCGATGTAGCGATCGATCTCGTTGACGATGTCCTGCTCCGTTTTGGCGGCATTGGCCTTGAAGTAGGCAATGGCCTGCTCGCGGCTCCAGCCTTTGGCGTGCATGCCGGTATCCACCACCAGCCGCACCGCACGCCACATCTCGTAGACGAGTTGCCCAAAGCGGTCATAGGGGTCGTCATACAGACCCATGTCGTAGCCCAGTTGTTCGGCGTACAGGCCCCAGCCCTCGCTGTAGGCCACGAAATAAGCGGTGCGGCGGAAGGTGGGCGCATCCGGCAGTTCCAGGCCAAGCGCAAACTGATGATGGTGACCCGGCACGGCCTCATGCAGCGACAGCGGCACCATTTCCCAGGTCGGCCGCATCTCCGGCCTGTACAGGTTGACGTAGTAGAAACCAGGGCGGCTGCCGTCGCTCGCGCCGGGCTGGTAGTAGGCCGTGGTGGTGTCTGGCGCCACATGGCTGGGAATGGGCCGAACGCCATAGGGCAGGCGCGGCAGCTTGCGGAACACCTTGACCATTTCCGGGTCGATCCGCTTGGACACCGCCTCATAGGCGGCCAGCAGCTCGGCCGGGGTCTTCTTGAAGAAGCGAGGGTCGGTCCGCAAGAAGGTGAAGAAGGCCTCGAGCGAGCCCTCGAATCCGGCCTCGGACTTGACCTTCTCCATTGCGGCACGGATGCGCGCCACTTCGGCCAAGCCGGTCTGGTGGATCTCCTCGGCGCTGAGCGTGGTGGTGGTGTAGGACCTGGCCAGGAAGGCGTAATAGGCCTGCCCATCGGGTCGATCGGTGGCCGCGATGGTGCTGCGTGTGCGGGGCAGATAGGCGTCGTTGAAGAATCGTCCAAAGGCTTGGTAGGCCGGCACCACCCGATCGCGAATCAGCACTTGGGCCCGGGCCGCCAGGGCCTCACGATCGGCCTGCGACACGGCCGCCGGAAAGCGCTTGAACGGCCGGTAGAAGGGGCTTTCGATCGGGTCGGCCACCACTTGCGCGGCAATCTGCGCCGGCACCCGCTGCATCAACACGCGCGGCGGCATCACACCCGCCTGAAGGCCCTGGCGCATCAGCACCATGTTTTGGTCGAGGTAGGTCGGCAAGGCGGCCAAGCGCTTGAGATAGCGCTCGTAATCGCTCACCTTGGCAAAGGGCAGCAACTCGGCGATGTTGTCCGCCGTCTGGGGCCCGCCCTGATGCCCCACCGGCTGCAGCTTCTCGAGGAATCGCTGGCGGTCCACCGCCTCCTGCTGCAGCCAAAGGAATGTGTCGTAGTGAAGCTGGTCGGCTGGCGAGAGTCGCGCGCGAGGAATGGCCTTGAGCCGCTGCAGCGCCTGCCGATCGGCCGCCTCGCGCCGGGCGATGGCCGCGGTGCTCAGGTCGGTCCACTGGTCCGAGCGGCGATGGTCACCGAAGTAGGCGGCCTGCCCGGGGAACTCGCGCATGCGGCGTTCCCACTCTTCGTCGAAGAGCTGTCGCAGACTCTGGGCAGCCGTCGGCTTGGCCGACGCGGGCTGCGCCATTGCCGGGCCGGCGGCCAGGCCCATGAGCGACAGCACCACAGCGGCCGCAAGGAACTGAACGCGGCCAAGGCCACCCAGGCGATGCAATTTGCACATGATCCGACTCCGTGTTGGGTCGGATTCTGCGGCGAAAACCGCCCGGCGGGATCTCAGTTCAGCAGGGCCGGCTCAAACGACCCCCGGGGCTCAGCGCCCCCAACGCGGGTCACGCGACTGGAACTGGCCGCGGGGCTTGCGCTCATCGAACCGGCCGCGTCCGCCCTCGGGGCCACCGGGGTGTGCCCCACGGTGGCCATCGGATGCACCAGCCGGTCGGCCTGCGCCCCTGAACCCACCATGTCCGCCCGGGCGACCGTGCCCACCGCCGTAGCTGCGGCGCTCACCGGCACCCTTGGGCGCGCCCGTGAAGATGCGCGGCTCAGGCTGCTGCGGCTCCAGACCCGACACTTGGGCCACAGGGATCGGCTGCGTGGTGAACTGCTGGATGCGCTTGACCATGGACACATCGCGCCGCTCGGCCAGCGTGACCGCCAAGCCATTGCGGCCCGCACGGCCGGTACGCCCGATGCGGTGCACATAGTCCTCGGCCTTCATCGGCATGCCGTAATTGATCACATGGCTGATGGTGGGCACGTCGATGCCGCGCGCGGCCACGTCGGTGGCCACCAGCACGCGCAACTGACGCGTGCGCAGGCCCTGCAGCACGCGGTTGCGCCGGCCCTGCGGCATGCCGCCATGCAGGGACGCAACCCGGTGACCGAACTCGGCCAAACGGTCGGCCAGCCAATCGGCATCCTGCTGCGTTGAGGTGAACACCACGGCCTGGTCGACTTCACGGTCGGCCAGCAGGTGGTCCAACAGCGCGTCCTTGTGTTGGCGGTTATCGGCCCAGTGCAGGCGCTGTTCGATGCTGGCGTGGGTGTCGGTGTGGCGCGCCACTTGAACCGTCTGCGCCTCGGGCTTGAGCAGTTCATCGGCCAGTCGGCCCACATGCCCGGCGAAGGTGGCGCTGAACATCACCGTCTGCCGTTGGGCGGGGGTTTGCTGCGCGATGTGGCGAATGTCGTCGATGAAGCCCATGTCCAGCATGCGATCGGCTTCGTCAAGCACCAGCGTGTCCAGGTTGGACAACACCGCCTTGCCCGTGCCCAGGTGGTCGATCAGGCGGCCGGGCGTGGCAATCAGCACGTCCAAGGGACCGCGCAAGGCCTTGAGCTGCGCGCCGTAGGGAACACCACCCACTACGGTGGCCACGCGCAGGCCCTGCACATGCTTGCCGTAGACGGTGAAGGCCTTGGCCACCTGCATGGCCAGTTCGCGCGTGGGTGCCAGCACCAGCACGCGCGGGCCATGCACGATGCCCTTTTCACGGCGCTTGCTGCTGTCGCCACGCGCCTCGAGGATGCGCTGCAGGGCGGGCAGGGCGAACGACGCGGTCTTGCCGCTGCCGGTTTGGCTGCTCACCTTCAGATCAAGGCGGCTCAGGCCCATGGGAATGGCCTGCTGCTGAACTTCGGTGGCCTGCTCGTAACCGGCATCCGCCAGGGCGCGGGTCAAGGCAGGGGCCAGGCCCAAATTTTCGAAAGACATGAGATTCCGATCAAAACAATGCACACGCGCCCGGCTTGCCTGCGCCGGGCACGGTTTGCGCGGGCCAAGCCGACAAGGGACGGCCGCCCACAGGTGAAGTCGCGAAAGTGGAATTGAGGCCCGGCGGGGAGCTCCTGCACAACAAGGAGCTTGAGCCCGGGACGGTACCGGTGGGTCCGAAGCGACGGCATCGCCGCCGACCTGCACCAGGGAGTGTCGGCCGAACATCGAATGCACGACGAGGCCGAAAGGTCAGAGGGGATGAAGAATCAAGAGTTTACCCTAAAGCCCGCGCGCGTGCAGGACAGTGGCTACAGTTGGAGGATGACTGTTCGCACACGACCCGTCGCGGCCTTGCTGGCCGCGTCCATGCTGCTGGGGCTTTCGGCCTGTGGCGGCGGAAACGACAACAAGACGGCGCCGGCCGCCGCCGGGGCACCAGCCACATCGCCGGCCACGAGCGGGCCCGGCGCCAACCCCGGTGCGGGCGCAGGGACTGGCACGCCGCCGCCGCCCGCAGTGGGTGTGGTAACGGTCACCTCTGGCGACGTGGGGCTGCTCACCGAACTGCCCGGCCGCACCGAGGCTTCACGCATCGCACAGGTGCGGGCCCGTGCAGCCGGCATCCTCACCTCACGCACCTTCGAGGAAGGCAGCGACGTCAAGGCCGGGCAATTGCTCTTCAGCATCGACCCCGCCCCGTATCAGGCGGCCCTGGCCAGCGCGCAGGCGCAACTCGCCCGCGCGGAGGGCTCGTTGATGCAGGCCCAGGCCAATGCCGAACGCGCCAAGCCACTTTTGGAGGCCAAGGCGATCAGCGAGCAGGAATCGATCAACGCCCAGGCCGCACGCCGTCAGGCCGAGGCCGACGTGGCGGCCGCGCGAGCTGCCGTGCAGCTGGCGCAGCTCAATCTCGGCCATGCCTCGGTCACCGCCCCGATCGCCGGCCGCATTGGGCGCGCCCTGGTCACCGAGGGTGCCCTGGTGGGTCAGGGTGAGGCCACAGCATTGGCGCTGATCCAGCAGGTCGACCCGATGTTCGTGAACTTCACCCAACCCGCCGGTGATGTGCTGCGGCTGAGATCGGCCATCGAAAGTGGGCAGCTCAAGACAGCCGGCAAGGACGCGGCGCACATCACGCTCGTGTTGGAGGATGGCAGCATCCACCCGCAGAAGGGCCGTCTGCTCTTCTCCGACCTCAGCGTCGACCAGGGTACCGGCCAGATTGTGCTGCGCGCCACCGTGCCCAACCCGAAGAAGACCCTGCTGCCTGGCCTGTTCGTGCGCGTACAGCTTGAGCAGGCATTGGCGCCTGGGGCCATGCTGGTGCCACAACAGGCCGTCGCCCGAGGCGCCATGGGCGACTCGGTCAGGGTGATCGGTACAGACAACATGGTGGAGCATCGCCCTGTGAAGATCGGCCCCGCCCGCGGCGCAAACTGGGTGGTGCTGGATGGCTTGAAGGACGGCGAGCAAGTGATGGTCGATGGCTTCCAGAAGCTGCGCGGCAAAGGGCCGGTCAAGCCGGTGCCGTGGACGCCGGGCGGCAAGCCGGCCAGCGCTCCATCCGCCAAGGCCGCTGAGCCGGCGCCCGCGGCCAAGCCCGCCCCGGCGGCCCGATAGGAGCCGCGAATGGCGCAGTTCTTCATCACCCGCCCGGTCTTCGCCTGGGTCATCGCGCTGTTCATCCTGGTCGGGGGCGGCGTGGCCCTCACCCAGCTGCCGATCGCACAGTACCCGCCGGTAGCCCCACCGTCGATCTCCGTCAACGTCACCTATCCCGGCGCATCGGCGCAGACGCTCGAGAACACCGTCATCGCCTTGATCGAACAGGAGATGAACGGATCGCCCGGCCTGGCCTATATGGAATCGGTGGCCCAGGCCAATGGCAGTGGCTCCATCACCTTGAGCTACACCCCCGGTACCAACCCGGACCTCGCGCAGGTGGATGTGCAAAACCGTCTGGCGCGCGCCACGCCCAGGCTGCCTGCGGCCGTGACGCAACAGGGCATTCGGGTGGACAAGGCCAATCCGAACTTCCTGCTGTTCGTGGTGTTGTCCTCCACCAATCCAGCCTTCGACCCAGTCGGCCTGGGTGACTTCGCTGCACGGTCGGTTCTGCCGGAACTGCAGCGCGTCCCCGGCGTGGGTCAGGCCAACCTGTTCGGCACCGAGCGGGCCATGCGCATCTGGCTGGATCCGGTTCGCCTGCAGGCCTTGCGGCTTTCCACCGCCGACGTCAACGCGGCCATCGCCCAGCAGAACCTGCAGGTCACCTCGGGCACGCTGGGCGAGCAGCCCGCCGTGACCGACCAGGCCGTGACCTCCACCGTCGTGGTGCAGGGGCGTCTGAACACCATCGAGGAGTTCGGCAATATCGTGCTGCGCGCCAACGCCGATGGCTCCTCCGTTCGGCTCAAGGACGTTGCCCGCATTGAACTGGGGGCACAGGGCTACGGATTCAGAACCCGGCTCAATGGCGAGCCCTCAGCGGGCATGTCGGTGCAATTGGCCTCGGGCGCGAATGCCCTTGAAACGGCCGACCTGATCCGGGAGAAGATCGCCCAGATAGAAAAGTTCTTCCCCCCGGGCGTTAAGGCCACCATCCCCTTCGACGGCTCCACCTTTGTTCGGATCTCGATCCAGCAGGTGGCCAAGACCCTCATTGAAGCGGTGATCCTGGTGTTCCTGGTGATGTTCCTGTTTCTGCAGAACATCCGCTACACGATCATCCCCACGCTGGTGGTACCGGTGGCCCTGCTGGGCACCTTCGCCGCGCTGCTGGCCATGGGCTTCTCCATCAACGTGCTGACGATGTTCGGCATGGTGCTGGTGATCGGCATCGTGGTGGACGACGCCATCGTGGTGGTGGAGAACGTCGAGCGCATCATGAGCGAAGAAGGCCTGTCGCCTCGAGCGGCCACCCAGAAGGCCTTGTCTCAGATCAGTGGCGCCATCGTGGGTGTGACCGTGGTGCTGGTATCGGTGTTCATCCCGCTGGCCTTCTTCAGCGGTGCCATCGGCAACATTTACCGCCAGTTTGCGGCCGTGATGGTCACGGCGATTCTGCTGTCCGCCTTTCTCGCGCTGTCCTTCTCTCCAGCGCTGTGCGCCACCCTGCTCAAGCCGGTGCAACCCGGCCATCACCATGCGAAGAAGGGCTTCTTCGGCTGGTTCAACCGCAGCTATGCCCGCGCAGCACGAGGCTACGAGGGCATCGTGGCGCGCATGGTGCGGCAAACGGGGCGCTACCTGGTCATCTATGCGGCCGTGATTGGCGCAGCTGGCGTGATGTACACGCGGCTGCCCACCGCCTTCGTTCCCAACGAGGACCAAGGCAACATCCTGATCAACGTGCTGCTGCCCCCAGGGGCCACCCAGCAACGCACGCTGGAAGTGATGAAGCAAATCGAAGGCGTGATGCTCAAGCAGCCCGAAGTGGCGGCCATGACCAGCGTGATGGGTTTCAACTTCTCGGGTTCAGGACAGAACTCGGCGTTGAACTTCGTGGCGCTCAAGGACTGGGATGAACGCCCTGACCCAGAGCAGTCAGCGCAGGCCCTGGTCAAGCGGGCACAAGGGATGCTGTCGGGCATTCGGGATGCCTTCATCTTCCCGGTGAGTCCGCCGGCCATTCGAGAACTGGGCCGTGCCAATGGCTTCGCCTTTCGCCTGCAGGACCGTGCCGGTGTTGGCCGCGACGTGCTGCTGCAGGCGCGCAACCAGTTGCTGGGCGAGGCCCAGAAGAGCCCCCTGCTGGCCGCGGTTCGACCGGACGGGCTGGAAGACGCGGCGCAGGTGGAGCTGGAGGTCAACCGCGACCGCGCAGCCGCATTGGGCGTGAGTTTTGGCGCGGTGAACAACGTGCTGGCGACTTCCCTTGGTTCGGCGTACATCAACGATTTCCTGAACCAGGGTCGCGTGCAGCGTGTGATCGTGCAAGCCGACGCACCGGCCCGAATGGAACCCGATGACCTGTTGCAGCTCACCGTGCTGAACGCACAGGGTCAGGCGGTGCCGCTGGGAGCCTTCGCCAAGACGAAGTGGATCACCGGCGCGATGCAAGCGGTTCGCTACAACGGCTATCCGGCCATGCGCATCGCCGGCGAGCCGGCCAAGGGCGTGAGTTCGGGGGAGGCCATCGCTGAGATCGAGCGTCTGGCGGCGCAGCTGCCCAACGGCATCGGCTACGAATGGACGGGCCTGGCGCGCGAAGAAAAGCTCAGCGGCGCAACCGCCTACCTGCTGTTCTTCTTCTCCATGCTGGCGGTGTTCCTGTGCCTGGCTGCGCTGTACGAGAGCTGGTCGATTCCGCTGTCCGTGATCCTGGTGGTGCCCCTGGGCGTGCTGGGCGTGGTCAGCGCCACCTTGATGCGCGGCCTGGAGAACGACGTGTTCTTCAAGGTGGGCATGATCACCATCATTGGCCTGTCGGCCAAGAATGCGGTGCTGATCATCGAGTTCGCCAAGGACCTGCACGCGCGGGGCAAGGATGTGATCGAGGCGGTACTGGAGGCCGCCCACCTTCGCCTGCGGCCCATCATCATGACCTCCATGGCCTTTATCCTGGGCGTGATGCCCCTGGTGCTGGCCACGGGTGCGGGCTCAGCCGGTCAGCGCTCGATCGGCACCGGTGTGCTGGGCGGCATGATTTCCGCGACCGCGCTGGCCATCTTCATGGTGCCGGTTTTCTTCGTGGTGGTGCGGCGTCTGTTCAAGGGCTCGGAGCGTCAGCGGCAGCTTTACGCGCACGAAGATCCCGACAAGCCCAAGGCGGAGGACTGGTCATGAGGTCGCGTCGCCTGTGCTTGAGGGCCGGCCCTCGAACCCTGCCGGCAGTCCCTGTGCTGGCCCTGGCAGCCGCTGCCCTGCAGTTGGCTGCCTGCTCCAGCACGCCCACCGCACGGCAGGCGTCTGATGCCCCGAAAGCAGGGGCTGCATTGTCTGCACCGGCCACACCGACCACACCAGCTTCAGCACCCCTCATCGCGCAGCAATTCGATTCCGCCCACGGGGCCCAAGGGGCGACCTTGTCCGGTTCGGATGCGACATCCGCGTCGGCTGCCCTTCTGATGGCCTGGGACCGGTTCTTCACCGAGCCGCGCCTCCAGGCCCTGATCCGCTTGGCGCTCGAGCACAACCGCGACCTGCGCGCGGCTGCGCTGAACGTGGAGCAGGCCCGGGCGCAGGCCGTGATCCGCGAGGCCGATCTGTGGCCCAGCGTGAACCTGGGCGTGGGTGGCGTGCGGGTGCCGACCAATACCGGGGGCGTCAGCACGACGGTCACCGGTGGACTGGCGCTCACCGCCTACGAGATCGACCTCTTCGGTCGCGTGCGCCAACAGGCATCAGCCGCACAGGCGCAATTGCAGGCCAGCGAATTCCTTCAGGCTGCTGCGCGGGCCAGCCTGATTGCGGCGGTGGCCTCGGCCTATGCGAACCTGCAGGCCGATGAGGCCCTGATGAGCGTCACCCAGGACACGCTCAGCGGCCGTGAAGAGAACCTGAAAATCGTGCAGGGGCGCGTGCGCTCGGGTGCGGCCTCGGCCCTTGAATTGGTGCAAGCCGAGTCCCTCCTGCAGGCCGCGCGGGCGGCCCTGGCGCAAGTACAGCGGCAACGTGCGCTGGATGAAAGCGCCCTGGTGCTGCTGGTGGGACGCCCCTTGCCAACCGATCTGCCGGCGCCTTTGGCGATGCCGCTGCCGGCCCGTGGGGCCACCGCGGCTGCCATCGGCCCCACGGGTGGCATCAACGCGGGTGTGCTGTCGGCCGGCCTGCCCTCGGAAGTGCTTGCTCAACGGCCCGACATCGCGGCCGCCGAGGCCCAGCTTCGTGCGGCGCAGGCCAATGTGGAAGCGGCAAGGCGCGCCCTCTTCCCACGCATCAGCCTGACGGCCTCTTACGGACAAGCCAGCAAGGAGCTCTCTTCGCTGTTTGCCGGCGGCAACTGGGTGTGGGGCGTGGCGCCGCAACTGCTGGCGCCCATCTTCGACGCCGGACGTCTGCGCGCCGGCGTGCAGCAGGCCCAGGCCCAGCGGCAAGCGGCCTTGGCCCAGTACGAGAAATCGGTGCAGGTGGCGTTCAAGGAAGTCAACGATGCGCTGGCGGCGCGCACCACGCTGAGCGATCAAGGACAGGCGCTGCAGGCGCAGGTTCGGGCTGAGGCACAGCGGGTGGAGTTGGCGCAGCTGCGCTGGCGCCTGGGGGCATCGGCCTACTTGGAGGTGCTGGATGCGCAGCGCTCCCTGTATGCCGCACAGACGGCCCTGATCCAGGCCCAAGCCGGGATCGCGCAGAACCAAGCCAGCCTGTACAAGGTGCTCGGCGGCGGCGCACGCTGAAGCCCTCCCCCCAACGGCGCTAGATGGGGGGCGTTTGGGCGCGTTGCAGCAGCTCGGTCATGGCCGCCGCCTGCGAGGCGTCGATGCGCTGAGCCTCCAGGGCCGCGCGGACGCTGCGCAGGCTGATCTGGGCGTACAGCTCCAACTCCTGGGGCCCAGCCGCGCCCAGTGCGCGCAAGTGTTGCTGCAACACCCCCAAATCGCCACGCGCGACCACGCCGGCCATGCCGGGCCCCAGACCCTTGGCCTCGATGGCCCGCACGGTGCTGTTCAAGAGCGGCAGCAAGGCGGCCAAAGCCTCATCGTGACCCACGCCGAACCGTGCCCAGTGGCGTACGGCCTCGTCCATCAGCGTCACCACGAGTGAGCCGGCGTAGTGCGCACTGGCGTGATACAGCGCGCGGCTGCCCGTCGGCAATTGGAAGGGCCTCATCTGCAGGTCAGCGGCCACTCCGAACAGTGCACGGCGCACGCCCTCGTGCGCCGACTCGATGGCCACCGCGCACCCGGCCAGCCCGGCCAGTGCGGTCTCCAGGTCGCCAAAGGTGTGCAGGGGATGAAAGCCAGCCGGGTGTGCGCCAGCCTGGGCCGCCGCCGCCAGCGCGGCCAAGTCGGTGGCCCCGCTGCAGTGCAACGCCACCTGATCGGCGCGCCACGGCAAGCCATCGGCCACTGGGTGAATCTGGTCATCGCTCACCGTGATGAACACGGTGTCGCAGGCATGCACCAGGCTGGCCGAATCCGGCATCACGGTGACGGTGTGGCCCTCAGAGCCCAGTCGATCAGCCAATGCCAGCGCCGAGGTGGTGCGGCGACTGCACACCGCGACCACCTTATTGCCGGCGCGGGCCAGGGCCAGGGCCATCACCTGAGCCAGGCGCCCTGCACCGATGAACCCGATGCGATTGAGCTGGTGCGTCATGGCCACAGCTTATCGCGGCCGCTGATGAGAGAACGCCGGCGCGAGAATGACCATCGTCGGCAGGGCCTTGCGGCGCCCATTAAGCTCCAACCCTGTGCCAGGAGCCCCCATGAACCACCCCGCCCATTCCGCAGCACCCGATCATCCCGTGGCCGTTGGGGGCCCCGATCGGCGGCAGTTCCTGTTCATCGGCGCGGTGATGGGCGGTGCTCTGGTGGCCGGCTGCAGCCCCGTGGACCCCACACCGAACGGCCAGGCAGGCCCGGGCGGTCGGGCACGCCAAGGCGTGAGCCTCAACGCCTGGCTGCGCATCGGTGCTGACGGGCGGGTCACGGTGGCCCTTGCGCGCTCGGAAATGGGCCAGGGTGTGCACACCGCATTGGCGATGTTGGTGGCCGAAGAACTCGACATCCCCTGGACCCAGGTGGGCGTCGAACAGGCCCCCCCAGGGCGCGTGTATGCCAACACCGCCTTGCTGCACGCCGTGCTGCCGCTGCAGCCCGATGATGAAGGTTGGCTGGCCCGTGGTGCGCGGTGGGCGCTGTCGAATGCGGCCGTGATGCTGTCGCTCAATGTCACCGGGGGCTCCACCAGCGTTCGTGCCGCCTGGGAGCCCATGCGATGGGCCGGTGCAGCCGCGCGTGAGGCGCTGCGCGCCACGGCCGCGCGCGAATGGAAGGTATCGGTGCAGGAGTGCCGCGCCACGCAGGGAGAGGTGCTGCACAGCACCACCGGACGCCGCGCGGGCTACGGTGAACTTGCGCAAGCCTGGGCGAAGCAACCGGTGGACCCGCCCGCCAAGCTGATGCTCAAGTCCCCATCTCAATGGTCGCTCATCGGTACCTCGCCCCCAAGGCTGGACACGGCCGACAAGTCCACCGGCCGCGCAAGCTTCGGCTCGGACATCCACGTGCCGGGCCTGCTGCGCGCGGTGTTGCGAACCTGCCCCTACCTCCACGGACGTTTGATCAAGGTTGACGCGGCACGCGCCCTGAAGCTGCCAGGCGTGCGTGCAGTGCATGAGTTTCATGATTGGCCGGTGCCCGCGGTGGCCGTGGTGGCCGAACACACCTGGCAGGCCCTGAAGGCTGCGCAGGCACTGGAGTTGGAGTGGGACCCGGGCCTCAATGCGGGGCAGAGCATCAAGGCCCAGCAGCAGGTCATGCAGGAACTGCTGGACGATGAAGCCGGCACGCGCTTCAGGAACCTGGGCGATGCGCAGGCCCGGTTGGCCGCGGCCGTGCAAACGCTCAAAGCCGATTACGAGGTGCCCTATCTGGCGCACGCGGTGATGGAGCCCTTGAACGCCACGGCCCTGTTCAAGGACGGCGAACTTCAACTGTGGACAGGCACGCAGTCCCCCATCCTGGCCCGCTGGCGCGCCTCGCAGATTGCGGGCATCGACATCGAGCGGGTGCAGTTGCACATTCCCTACTTGGGTGGTGGCTTCGGCCGTCGACTGGAAACCGATGTGGTGGAGCAGGCCACGCACTTGGCCATGAAGATGCCCGGCACGCCGGTGCACCTGATGTGGACCCGCGAGCAGGACTTGCAGCATGATGTGTATCGGCCGCTGGCCATGGCCCGCCTGAGCGCGGGCTTGAGCACCGGCTCAACCCCTGGGTTGGACGCCCTGCAGATCAAGGTGGTGGCGCCCTCGATCTCCGACGGCACCTTCAAGCGCCTGTTCCCAGGGCCACTGACCGAATCCGCGCCGACCCTGCCCGACAAATCGCAGATCGAGGGCGCCTACGACCTCCCCTATGCGATCCGGCACCAGCAGGTGGAACAGGTGCTGTGCCCTTCGGTGCTGCCGTTGGGGTATTGGCGCAGCGTGGGGCACTCCTACAACGCCTTCTTCACCGAGTGTTTTCTCGATGAAGTGGCACAGGCCCTGGGGCGCGATCCGCTGGCACTGCGAGAAGACCTGCTGGAGCAGCGGCCCCGACACCTGGCGGTCCTGCGCGCAGCGGCACAGGCAGCAGGCTGGGGCAGAACGCCCGCGCCGGGCCGCGCCATGGGGCTGGCCCTGCATGAGAGTTTCGGATCGATTTGTGCGCAAGTGGCCGAGGTCAGCCTTCAGGATGGGCGGCCACGCGTACACCGCATCGTCTGCGCGTTGGATGCCGGCACCGTCGTGCATCCCGACACCGTCAAGGCGCAACTCGAAAGCGCCATCGTCTACGGTCTGAGTGCAGCCCTGTGGGGCCGCGTTCCCGTGGAAGCCGGTCAGGTGAAGCTGAGATCCTGGGCCGACTACCCAGTCTTGAAGATGGCCGACATGCCGACGATCGACACCATCCTCATGAAAAGTGAACGCGAACCCGGTGGCGTGGGCGAGCCCGGCACACCACCGGTGGCCCCGGCCGTGGCCAATGCCCTGGCGCGCTTGGAAGGGCGCCGCCACCGGCGGTTGCCGCTGATCGAGCCGTCCTGAACACCTCGGGCCGTTGCGCATGCGCAAGCCTTGGCGCAGGGCCCATACCGGGCCTATAGTCTGTCGGTGCGGGGCCCGGTCGGCCCCATCAGAAGGTGAACCTCCATGAGCCTGTTCGTCAGCCCCATCTCCAGTCCGCGCCCGCCTGCCGTGGGCGCTTCATTCCTGAGGCGGGCCCTGCGCGGCATGGCCGGCACCGCGCTGGTCGTGGCCGGCGCCTTGTCCGCGCCTTCACAGGCCCAGCAGGCACCGGCGGCTGCCGCGGCAGGCCCCACCGTCACCCTGCGCTGGGCCGCGCAGAACGACATCCTCACGCTGGACCCGCATTCGCAGAACCACAGCACCACCTCGGCCATCCTGATGCACGCCTATGAGGGCCTGGTGCGCTACGACGCCGATCGCAAGATTGAGCCTGCGCTGGCCACCAAGTGGACCTACCTCAGCCCCACCCAGGTTCGATTCGAACTGCGCCGCAATGTGCGCTTCCATGACGGCACGCCCTTCACGGCCGACGACGTGGTGTTCAGCTTTGGCCGCATCCGCCAACCACAAGGCACGATGGGCATCTACGTCACCGGCATTGCCGAGATTCGCAAGATCGACAGCCACACGGTGGACTTCGTGATGGCCGCGCCCAACCCGCTGCTGCTGCGCAACATCGTCGACTTCCGCATCATGAGCAAGGCCTGGGCGGAAAAGAACAAGTCCACCGATGTTCAGAACTACAGGGCCAAGGAAGAGAACTTCGCCTCGCGCAACGTGATGGGTACCGGCCCGTACATGATCACCGGCTGGGTGCCCGACCAGCGCGTGACGATGAAGGTCAACCCCAACTGGTGGGACAAGTCCACCAGCAACGTCACCGATGTGGTCTATACCCCGATCAAGAGCGACCCCACCCGCGTGGCGGCGCTGATTGCCGGTGACGTGGACCTGCTGACCGATCTGCCCACGCAGGACGTGGCCCGCCTGCGCCAAGACTCGAAGCTCAAGGTGGTGGACGGCCCGGAGGTACGCACCATCTTCCTGGCGCTCGACCAGTTCAGCAATGAACTGAAGTACAGCGATGTGAAGGGCAAGAACCCCTTCAAGGACAAGCGGGTGCGCGAGGCACTGTCCATCGTGGTGGACCGCGAAGCCATCCGCCGCACCATCATGCGCGGCCTTTCGATTCCTGCGGGCATCATGGTGCCCCCAGGTGTGGAAGGCTGGAGCGCCGAACTGGATACCGTGAGCCGGCCGGATGTGGACCGTGCCAAGCGGCTGTTGGCCGAGGCCGGCTACCCCAACGGCTTTGAGTTCCAACTGAACTGCTCGAACAACCGCTATGTGAACGACGAGGAAATTTGCCAGGCACTGCTGCCCATGTGGGCCAAGATCGGCATGAAGGTGCGCTTGGTCGCCGAACCGTTTGCGCAGCACAGCGTGCGCTTCCAGAATTTCGACACGTCTGCCTACATGCTGGGCTGGGGCGTGGCCACCTTCGATGCGCAGTACACCCTTCAGTCCATCGTGCGAACCCGCACCACCGGCGCTGACGGCAACTTCAACTTTGCCCGCGTAAGCGACCCTCAAGTCGACCAGCTGGTGGACGCGATGAAGACCGAGATGGACGCGCCCAAGCGGCTGGCCATGATGCGCGAGGCGCTCAAGCGGACCCGCGACGAACACCTGCTGCTGCCGCTGCACCACCAGATGCGCCCATGGGCCATGAAGCCAAGTGTGACCACCCTGCACCGCTCGGACGACCGGCCCGAGGTGCGCTTCACCTCGGTGCGCTGAACGCCACGTGGCCGGGCATGGCGCGCACGCGCGCGCCATCCTCAAGGGAGGCAGGGGGAAAGACGATCACCACCTGCCCCGCCTTGAGTCCGCCCGCCACCCAGGCGCTGGTGCCTGCACGGGCCTGAAGCTCGACCGCCACCCGCTGCGCGCGCCCCTTGTCGACGGTGAAGACCGCATGCCGCGAAGGATCACCCGGCTGCGGAAAGACCGCACTCACCGGCACCTGCAGCGCCTGCGCCTCTTCCCGAAGGACGATTTGCACCCGCACGGTGTAGCCGTCCCCGGGTGGCAGTTCACCCCTGGGTTCGATCACCACGTTCACCCGCTGCTCTTCCACGCCCAGGGCGGATGTCTTCGTGGAGGCCACCGGTTCGATCAGACGCACCGTACCCTCGACCCTGCCCGCCTGCAGCGGCGCAGGCGTGGGGCCCCCACCACCTGATGGCGCGGCAGTGCGAGCGTTTGCCGGCATGCCCCGATCCCAAGCGCTGAGGTAGGCGCGGCTGCCCACCCGAATGCGCAGGGCGTCCTGGCTGAGCAGCGGCACCACCACCTCGGGTCGCTGCACATCCCCCACTTCCATGACCACCGTACCGGCCGGCAGCACGGCCTCATGGGCTTGGGCCAGACGCAGCACCTTGACCGCATCCGCCCTCGGCACCATGCCCATCGCATCCATCATCCGCACCGCACGACGACCCTCGACGCTTAAGCGCCTGTCTCCTTCCGGGGTCACGGCTCCCGTCACCAAGGCCACGCGTGTCTGCTCCAACTCATGCAGGGCCGCGCGCTCAGCAGCCTGTGCCGCCTGCCAACTGCGCTCTTCACGCTGCAGGTCCAGCACACTCGTCTCCACCTGCGCCCGGGAGACGAAAGACTGTTCGGCCAGCATCACGGTTCGGGCAGCCGTCACGGCCGCTCGCTGCCAGGCGACCACCGCCACCTCGGTCTGGCGCGAGGCTCGCTGCCACGCCGCCTGGGCCGACGCGCTGCGAGCCTGCCACTCGGCGCGGGTTCGGGCATCCAGCATCGTGGGCTGAACCGGGCGAACCCAGAACAGGGGCTCATCGGTCCTGATCGTGTGCCCTTCCCGATAGGTGGGCCGCTCCAACACTCCCGTCCAAGGCATGGTCACCGCCACCCGTTCGCGCACGCGGGCTCGCCCATCGTCTTCGATCCATTCTTGAAAGAGACGGACCTCGGCCTGCGCCGTCTCCACCTCGATGGGCCTTGCCATGAAGGACCACGCCAGCAGCGCGCCCACCATCAAGGTACCGATGGCGACAGCGATCCAACGCCAGGCTCTGCGTACCATGGTCCTACTCCCGCGTCTTGAGCGCACCCACCAGATCCAAGGCCTGTACGCGCCACCACACCACGACCGAACTGGCGGCGGCGGCGGTCGCCAGGCTCAAGCCACCCAGGGCATAAGTCCTTGGCCACACCACCACCGGAAACTGGAACTGGTCGCTTCGCAGCCCCATGCTCAGACCCCACACCAGGCACCAGCCCAGCACCATGCCCAGGGGAATCGCCAGCAGCACGAGCATGGCTTGCTCGCCCACCATCATCCAGCCCACTTCGCCCCGCGTCAGGCCCAGTACACGCAGGCTGGCCAGCTCCCAAGCCCGCTCGGACAACGCGATGCGGGCGTTGTTGTAGACCACGCCCACGGCCACCACCAGGGCGAAGCCGGTCATGATGCTGCTCATGATGCGGATGTTGCGCGCGGTGATGGCCTGCATGTTGTGCAGCACATGGGCCTTGCTGAAGGCAGCACCCACGCCAGGCATGCCCAGCGTGGCTTGCAGCACGGCATCCAGGGCATCCGAACGCACCAGCAATGAGAAGCCGTTGAGCCGGCGGTCCTCATCCAAGAGTCGGTTGAGCGTCGCGCGCGTGGTGGTGGCGTTCAAGCCCATGGTTTCACCCACCAGACCTGACACGCGCAAGCGCACCTCGGGCCGCGGGCCCTCCACCAGTTTCACCAGCAGCTCATCGCCCACCCGGGCCCCAAGTTTGTGAGCCAAGCGGTCCGTCATCACCAGCCCGTCCTCGATCAAGGGCACCGCCAGGCCCTCGACATTCACCAGACGCTGCTGCTGCCCCTGCGGGTCGAGTCCGCGCAACTGCACCCGCTGGCTGCGATGGCCGTGTACCAGCGTGGCGGCCACCGAACGCGAACCTTCCACCGCCATCACCCCCGGCACCCGTGCCAATTCACGCAGGGCCGAATCGTTCACCGCCTCGGTCGTCATCATCTGCACATCGCCGCGCCACACGGTTTCAAACTGACGGGTGACGATGTGCTCGATCGCGTCACGGAAGAAGTTGCCCATCACCACCAGGGCCAGGGCAAAGGCCATGCCCAGGGCGCTGAACAGCGAACGCCAGGGCCGGCGTCGCAGCTGGCGAAACACCATGCGCCACACCAGGGTCAGATGCAACACACGCTCCATCACGGACGCCCAAGGTCCACGGGCAAAGCGTGGGGGCGCCGGCGGCTGCATGGCCTGAGCTGGGCTGAGCCGCAGGATGCCAAGCAGGGCCTGTGCCGCGCCCATCACCGCAGCCGCACAAGCCATGGCCACGGCCTGCAGCCACACAGTGCCGGGTATCACCAAGGACAGCTCTGGGAAGCGGAAGAACTCCGCATACAGGCTCATCAGCCAGCGGCCAGCCCAAGCGCCGAGTAGCCCCCCGACGGCCACCCCCAGTGCGGCAATCACCAGCACCAGTTGCAGCTGGTGCCAGGCCAGTGTGGCGTTTGAAAAACCCAAGGCCTTCAGGCTGGCCAATTGCTCTCGCTGCGTGGTCACCAGGCGCACCATCACCACATGCACAAGGAACACCGATACGGCCATGAAAACCGCTGGCAGCACAGTACCCAACAGTCGCTGCTCCTGGATTTCGTTGTCCAGCATCTGGTGCGAAGCCTGAAGGCGGCGTGGCATCGCCTCACGGCCACCCCAACGCGGCAACAGCTCTTGCAGCGCGGCCAGCACCGTCTCTTCGCGTGCGCCGGGTGCCAGGCGCAGGCTCAGCCGGGTGAACGCACCCTTCAGGTCCCACGCTGCGGCCAGGGCTTGCTCGTCCACCCACAGCACCCCGTAGCCCTTGGGGTCGGGCATGCCCATCATCCCGGCGAAGATCACATCCGGGGCCAGGGCCAGGCCTGTGATCTCCAAGGTGCGCAGGCGGCCATTCATCAGCACTTGCAGCCGGTCACCAGGCTTCAATCCGCGCGCCAGCGCAAAGCCCTCGGAAAGCCAAGCGGGCAAGACCCCATCCGTGCGCGTGGGGCCAGGCCAGCGGCCCTCCTCCACCGAGCCATCGGGCTTGCGCACCATCGGGCGGTTGAGTTGCAAGGGGCGCGCCTGGTCTATGCCCACGAGATGCCCCATAACCGGGTCGACCTGCGCGGGCAGCATCAGCCGTGCCGGTCGTTCCAGCGTGGCCTGCACCTGGGCCACACCGGACAGGTTGTCGATGGTCGTCAGCGCCGACCGAGGCGCCCGATGCACACTGGCGAACACATCGGCCATGTGGGCTTGCGCATAGAAGCGGTCACGTGCGAACTCCAGGCTGTGCACGCAAGCCTGCGTGGTCACCAGCGCCCCTACTGCGCTGGCCACCACGAGCGCGATGGTCAGCACCTGGCTCCACAGCCGCACCAGGTCACGCCTGAGCTTGCGCTGCAACAGCCTCACCATGTCCTCACCGCCGCTTCACCATTGAATGTCCTCTACGCGGCAACGGTGCGCGGGCCGCTCGATGCCGGCGATTCGTCCATCGGCCAGGCGCACCACACGGTCGGCCAGTTCGGCGATCACTGCGTTGTGGGTGATCACCACCACCGTGGTCCCCAATTGCCCATGAACATCCATCAGGGTCTGCAGCACACGCTTGCCGGTCTCGCAGTCCAGTGCACCGGTGGGCTCATCACACAGCAGCACCGCAGGCCGCTTGACCACGGCACGCGCAATGGCCACGCGCTGCTGTTCGCCGCCGGATATTTCCGAAGGGAAGTGCGTCGCGCGCTCGGTCAGGCCTACCTGAGCCAGGGCCTGATCGACCGGCATGGGGTGGGCGACGAGTTCGGCCACCAGGGCCACGTTTTCCCACACGGTCAGGCTCGGAATCAGGTTGTAGAACTGGAACACGAAGCCCACGTATTCGCGGCGAAAGCGCGTCAAGGTGGCGTCGTCGGCGCCATCCAAGCGCTGATCCAAAAAATGCAGCTCGCCGCCGCTGGGCCGATCCAACCCGCCCATCAGGTTCAACAAGGTGCTCTTGCCACTGCCCGATGGGCCGAGCATGACCATGAACTCCCCACGCACCACATCGAGGTTCACCTCGCGCAGCGCATGGACGGCTGCAGCCCCTTGACCGTAGACCTTCTCGACGGCTCGAAGACGGAAGACGATAGGCGGCTCGCCGGCCGCAGGTTCACGCGTGGGGGATGACACCCCTGCAGACTATTGGCTGGGCAAGAGGCCGGGCTGAGGTAGCGCAAGCCGTTGGCAGGCGCCCCCGCAGACCGGTGGGTCAGCGCGTGGCCGGGACAGGCAGGATGCGCTCGCGCAGCCAGTCATCCAGCATGCGCAGGTCGTGGTACAGGGGACGATTGCGGTCACCCAGGGCCAGCCGATAGGCGTAGGCCATGTCGCTGACCTGCTCCTCCCCCGACGCCACCAGGGATTGACCTTCATGCAGCCTCCAGCGAAGGGTCATGCGCGGCCAGTCCACTTTCCCGTTGAGCACCCTCACGGCGGGCTCACGCCCAACGGGACGCTCCAAACCAGCGAGGTCAATGTCCAATACCTCGATCTCCAGGCGCCTCGAGGCGGGCAGTACCGCCCCCCATCGGCTCATGTGCTCAGTCAGCGCCTGCAAGTGGCGCTGGCGCGTCAGCGGTGCAAAGCCGAGGTCGGTGTAGCGCTCAGGCTGCACAAAGGACACCACAACCTCCCCGGCGGTGGCCGATATCGGTTGAAGGAGCCCCGCCAACAGACAAGCGAGCCAAAGAGGGCTCAAGCGCTTAAGCATCCTGCGGCTCCACCTTGAGGGTTCCCCGCCGGATCTGGTCACGCTCCAGGCTTTCGAACAGCGCCTTGAAGTTGCCTTCGCCGAACCCCTCGTCGGCCTTGCGCTGGATGAACTCGAAGAAGACGGGGCCCAACACCGGTTGGCTGAAGATCTGAAGCAGCAGACGGCTCTGGCCGCCTGCGGTGCTGCCGTCCATGAGGATGCCGCGCGCCTGCAACTCACCCACGTCTTCTCCATGGCCGGGCATGCGTTCTTCCAGCATGTCGTAGTACACGTCGTTGGGCGCGCTCATCAGGGGCACACCCGCCAGCTGAAGCGCATCCACAGTGGCCATGATGTCGTCGGTCAACAGCGCAATGTGCTGGATGCCCTCGCCGTTGAACTGCATGAGGAACTCCTCAATCTGCCCGGTGCCGCCCCGACCCGACTCTTCATTGAGCGGTATGCGGATCAGGTTGTCCGGCGCGGTCATGGCCTTGCTCGTCAGGCCGGTGTACTCGCCCTTGATGTCGAAGTAGCGGATTTCCCGGAAGTTGAAGAGCCTTTCGTAAAAGGCGCTCCAGTAGGCCATGCGACCCCGGTACACGTTGTGGGTCAGGTGGTCGATCAGCTTCAGGCCGTGTCCCAGCGGGTGGCGCCCTTGCACCGAATCAAATTCGGGCAGGAACTCGAAGTCGATGTCGTAGATGCTGCGGCCATCTTCGAAACGGTCGATCAGGTACAGCGGCGCACCACCGATGCCCTTGATGGCCGGCAGGCGGAGTTCCATCGGCCCGGTGGGCACATCCACAGGCTGCGCTCCCAGCTCCAGGGCCCGCGCATAAGCCTTGTGCGAATCCTTCACCCGGAAAGCCAGTGCGCAGGCGCTGGGCCCGTGCTCGGCGGCAAAGTAACCCGCCAGGCTGCGCGGCTCACGGTTGACGATGAAGTTGATGTCCCCTTGGCGATACAGCACCACATCCTTGCTTCGATGGCGCGCCACCAAGGAAAAACCCATGCGCTCGAACAGCGGCTCCAGCACACCGGGCTTCGGCGAGGCGAATTCGACGAACTCAAAGCCCATCAGGCCCATCGGGTTGTCGCTCGGGTCGGTCATGGGTACTCCTGGAGTCAAGGTGATGCCGGCGGCGCGGCCCTGGGTAACAGGCCGATCCGTTGAACCCGCTGAGGCGGCGGGTAGCCGGCCACAGGGTGGGGACAGGTGGTATTTTGTCGCGGAATCCTCAGCCGTCGTGGAGTTAGGGCAGCGTTTCTCCCCTACTGGGAATCGGGTTACAAATGCGTCATCCGTGCTCCGCCGCACGCCCAATGAGCGCCACTCATGAAGAACCCGACCCTCCGCCTCACCCCACAGTCACTGCTGAAGCTCGACCGGCTCGGTGCCCTGGCGCTGTCGCCTCGCGGTGATCAGGCCGTGGCCAGCGTCAGCCAGATCGACCTCAAGGCCAACCGCCTTCGCTCCAACCTCTGGCTGCTGCCCCTGGACCAGGGCACGCCACGCCTCCTCACCACCGGCGGACTCAAAGATGGCGCACCCGCCTTTTCGCCCGACGGCCTGCAGCTGGCCTTCACCTCGGAGCGCGAGCAGCAAGGTCAATGCGACACCCGCCCACAGCTCTACCTGCTGCCGCTTGCCGGCGGCGAGGCGCGGCGCATCAGCGACTACGAACCCGGCGTTGGGGCCTTCCGCTGGATGCCCGATGGCCAGCGCATCGTGTTCATTTCATGGGTATGGCCCAACCTTCGGGGTGCGAAGGCCCAGAGCCGCCGCCACAGGGAAACACGCCAGCAACAGGCCACGGGACTGGTCACGCAGGAAGCGCAATACCGCTACTGGAGTGCCAACCTGCCGCAAGGCCGCGTGGCGCACCTGCACCTGCTGGACATCCGCACCGGGAAGGTGATCGACCTCTTCGAAGGCACGCCCTACGAACTGCCACGCGACGAACCGGGGCTTGCGAACTTCGACATCAGCCCCGATGGCCGTGAACTGGCTTTCACCCACGACCCCGCACCCGTGAAGGCTGGCGGCCAACGCTGGGAACTCGTCAAGCTCACCCTGCGTGGGCGGCGCTTTGAACGCTTGACCGAACGCACCGACTGGGATTTCAGCGCCCCGCGCTACAGCCCCTGCGGGACGCAGATAGCGGCCATCGCCACCCCCGTGCAGCGGCGCGATGTGCCGTTCGCCCACGCGTCCATTGGGCGCTTGGCCGTGTGGCCGCAGGTCCGACGCTTTCGCGCCTCCGATGCCCGACCCTGGCACCTGGACCCCCAGCCCCATCTGCAGTGGGAGGCCGATGGCCACGCCTTGTGGTTCGCTGCCGAGGAGCGCGGCCGCTGTCACGCCTGGCGCCATGACCTTCGGTCGGGTGCGTTCTCAAAAGAAGTTCAGGGCGGTTGGGTTCAGGCACTGGCCGTCCAGGGCAGTGGTGACACCGCCACCGTGCTCACCTTGCGCGATGGCGCGGCCCATCCGGCGCGCGTGTACGCCCGGCGCGGCGCGCAGGAGCGGCGCCTGGACCGCTTCAACGACGACATCCTCAAGCGCCTGAAGCTGGGCGCAACAGAGGAGCAGACCGTCAAAGGGGCGATGGGTGATGCGCTGCAGCTGTGGATCACCTACCCGGCGGGGTTCAATCCCGCCAAGGCCAAGAAGCACGCCGCGCTGCAGGTCATCCATGGAGGGCCTTACAGCGCCAGCGGCGACACCTTCAGCTACCGCTGGAACGCACATGTGTTCGCAGCCATGGGCTTCGTGGTGGTCCAGGCCAACTTCCATGGCTCAAGCGGCTTTGGCGAGGCCTTCCGCACCAGCATCCTGGGCCGTCAGGGTGAACTCGAACTGCAGGACCTCAAGGCCGCCGATGGCTGGATCCAGCGCCAGCCCTGGGTGGACAAGTCACGCGTGTATGCCGCAGGCGCCAGCTACGGCGGCTTCCTGGTGGCCTGGATGAACGGCCATTGGCGCCCCTGGCCCAAGGGGCCGATCCGCGCTTACATCTGCCATGCCGGCGTGCTGGACCGCCGCGCCACCTGGAGCGCCGACTCCTACACCCAGCGCCACAAAGACTTGGCCGCCACCTATTGGGACCAGCCGGAACGCCTGGCCGCGCAAAGCCCGGTGGAACATGCCGCGCGCATGGACACGCCCACCTTCGTCATCCACGGCGCACAGGACTTCCGCGTGCCCGACCACAACGGCCTGGCCTACTACAACACGCTCAAGGCACGCGGCGTGGATGCACGCTTGCTTTGGTTTCCCGATGAAGGCCACTGGGTGTTGAAGCCGCACAACGCCCTGCAGTGGTACGCCGAATTCGAGAGCTGGCTGGTGCGACACGGCTGCAGGGGCTGAGCCCTCGGCGATCGGGATGCACCCCGGGTGACGAGGGGCGGCCTCAACTCGACGATGGAACCCGATCGATGAAGGTGCCGGTGATCTCGCGGTATCGCTCGGGCCACTCGGCCAACGCGACCCCAGTCTGGGCAAACACTCTTTCCATGAAGGCCAGCACCAGGTCCTGCGTCGCCTGCTTGACCTTGGGATTGAGTTCCGCGCCGCCGGTCAGCCGCCGGTCGGTGAACATGCTGTGGGAACCCCCGCGAAACACCGCCAGCACCTTGGCCTGGCTGCCGGTGGCCTCAAACACGGCCACGCGGTCCCGCACGGAAGAGGCGTAACCGGGAACACGGATGTCGTCATCGGTGGCGGTGATGTGCAGGGTAGGCACGGTGATCGGCTGCAGGATCGGTGCCATGTCCTTTTCGCCGTGAAAGGGCGGTGCCGACAGCAGGATCGCCGCAGCCACCCGAGGATCGCGCAAGTCCAATAGGCGATCGCCGCGTTCAACCTGCGCGCCGGCCATCAGCAACGCGGTGTTGGCCCCATAGGAATGACCCGCCGCCACGATGCGTGAAGGGTCCACCCCCACCGCCCAATCGGTCGACTGGGGCACCGCCAACAACCGGTCCAATGCGAATCGCAAGTCCGACACTCGGTCAATGGCCTCGGCCTCCTGTGCCGCCCCCTGCAAGCGGGACGGCAATGACCAGGCGCTACCCGTCCACAGCCGACGATCGCTGCCCACATGCTGCACATGCAGGCTGGCCCAGCCATGGCGCGCGAGGTGGGTTCCAATGTAACTGTAGCCCCGCCGCGATCCACCCAATCCGTGCGAGAACACCAGCAAGGGAACCCGGGCCGCGCGCGATTCGGGCAGGTACAGACGTACCGGCACCGGGCGGCTTCTGGCTTCGTCAAGCCAATCGGCTTCGACGAAGTCCACCCCGTTCAGGCGCTGGACGACGCCCTCGTGCGCCGTGCGGCGGTGGTCATCCAGGCCCGCGCTGCCGGTGCTGGCTGCTTGAGGATTCGTGTTGACACTCACCGCACATCCGGCGAGCGACCCCAGCGCCATCAAGGCACCCAGCCCCAGCAGCGTTCGCCGTGCGGGGCGGTCAATCCAGTGGTGTACGTCCGTCATGAGGGTGAGCAGACTACTCTACGGTGACGGAATGGTTTGGCAAGTGAGTAATTTTTAGCCCATTCATACCCTAACCTCGTCCATCCTTTTTTTTAGCGACCAGAGTCACGCTATCCGTGCCAGGAACCACCACATACGGGCCCATCCTGCCTCGTATGCGCTTGCCGTCTATGCGATCGTTTACGATGGGCAGATGAAGCGCAATGAGCATCACATGC
>Ga0082207_1000245_pt1 | contig 31951 bp, 34 predicted proteins | sample LakMenEpi10Aug09_FD_71540 | JGI IMG/M metagenome (GOLD analysis project Ga0082207, IMG submission 71540)
CACTTTGTTGTAGTTAGAGCCCATCGAATGGCCGTAGGCCCCCGTCACTGGTGTTGCAAGCAAGTCGCCAACTTGCAGTCCGGCCGGAACCATTGCCTCATTAATAAGGACGTCGCCGCTTTCGCAGTGTTTGCCAACCATTCGGATCGCTTCAGTTCGATCAGCATTTGCTCTTGCCGGCATGAACGCCTCGTATCCACTTCCGTACATCACCGGACGCGGGTTGTCGCTCATTCCCCCATCCACCGAAACATACGTGCGCACACCAGGGATTGGCTTGATTGTTCCCACCTGATACAGCGTGACCGCAGCGGAGGCAACGATGGAACGGCCAGGTTCTACAAACACTTTCGTTGTGCGGCGAAGTTGTTGCGTCGCTGCCAACAAGTGTCGCGACCATTCGGTGATGCTGGAAGCATGCTCGCTTTCCAAATACGCAACACCTAAACCGCCGCCAAGCGTCAATTCCTCTACATCAAGTTCGTTTGCTAGGTCAACCATGATTTTTGACGCGTGAGTGAAGTTTTCTACCGCAAAAACGTTCGAGCCGATATGGCAGTGCACGCCCACGAAATCAACCGAAGCCGAGGCGCGCGCACGAGCAGCTGCCTTATGCGCATCACCATTACCCAAGTTGAAACCAAATTTCGAATCATTCTGGCCAGTGGCAATGTATTCATGTGTATGAACCGAAACGCCTGGCGTAATTCGCAACTGCACTCGCGGCGCAGGAAGCCCTTGTGCATGCAACGCATCCAGCCTGTCTAATTCGTCAAAATTGTCTACAACTATGTGGCGAACGCCTGCTTCGATCGCCATTCGCAATTCATCGACGCTCTTGTTGTTTCCGTGCAGTACGCAACTACTTGCCGGCACGCCAGCATGCAACGCAACGAACAGTTCCCCACCTGTGGCAACGTCGAGCAACAGACCTTCATCGTGGGCAAGCTTTGCCATTGCCGTGGTAAAAAACGCCTTGGTTGCATAAATCACGCGTTGTTCGCCAAACGCTGCGACTGCTTCGTGGCAGCGGGCACGCAAATGCTCTTCGTCATAAACGAACACCGGCGTCCCAAATTGTTTGGCTACATCAAGAAGCGAGCATCCGCCAATGCTCATCACTCCGTCGGCTCCGATAGTCGCCGTGTCTGGCAACAAGTGTTTTGCTATCGCGCTCACATCTGCTCCGGTGCTTCAATGCCCAATAATGAAAGCCCACGTTCCATCACGCGTGCGGTGAAATCGCATAATGCCAACCTGCTCATCTTTTGCGCCTCACTTTCCGCACGAAGCACAGGGCAGTGCTCGTAAAAACTGCTGAATTCGCTTGCCAAATCATATAAATAGGTGCACAAACGATGGGGGCTGTACTTATCCAGCGTGTCCCAAACCGCAGTATCAAACTGCAATAACCGAAGCGCAAGCGCCCGCTCGGCTTCGTGCTCAAGTGTCGGCGTGATCGCACGAACCGATTGCCTCTCGATCTGAGCCTTACGGAAAATGCTGCAGATACGCGCATGGGCATACTGCAAATAGGGCGACGTATTTCCGTCAAACGACAGCATTCGCTCCCAATCAAAGACGTAATCCTTGATTCGGTCGGTAGACAGGTCGGCGTACTTGATTGCACCAATGCCCACCTGGCGGGCAATTTCACTTTGCTGTTCCGTCGACAACTCGGCGTTCTTCTCGCGCACCGAAGTTCCTGCACGCTCTACCGCTTCGGTCAGCAGCGCATCCAACTTCACTACCTCTCCGCTTCGACTCTTTAATATCTTGCGATCGTTTCCTAAAACGTTGCCAAACGCAACATGCACCATCTGCGTTGTTTCAGGCACCCAACCAGCCTTGCGCGACACAACTCCAACCATTTCTAGGTGTTGTGCTTGCGGTGCTCCAACGACATACAAAATTCGTGTGGCCCCAAGGCGCTCGACTCGATCAATCACACACGCGAGGTCGCTCGTTGCATAGTTGTATCCGCCATCAGTTTTGCGAATGATCAACGGCAGCGGCTCGTTATCGCGATTTACAAAACCATCCACGAACACCACTTCGGCGCCATCACTTGTCTGCAACATTCCCGACTTCTTCAAACGCTCCACAACTTCTGGCAACAGGTGGTTGTAAGCACTTTCACCCATGATGTCATCAGACGTCAGCAAGACATCCAACACTCGATAGACACGATCGAAGTACCTGGTGCTCTCGCCCACCAACAATTTCCACATTCGCAATGTTTCGTCGTCGCCACCTTGCAACAGCACTACGCGAGCACGAGCACGCTCTTTGAATTCGTCACTCGCATCAAATTTGGTTCTTGCCTGCCGATAGAACGAATCCAGGTCACCAACCGAGAGTTCGTTTGCGGCTTCGGCTTCACCCAGATCAATCAGGTGCTCAATCAACATTCCGAAAGGTGTTCCCCAGTCTCCAATGTGGTTCTCACGAATCACTCGGTGGCCTACAAACTCGAGCATCCGCACCAACGCATCGCCAATCACCGTCGACCGCAAATGGCCAACGTGCATTTCTTTTGCCACGTTTGGTGCCGAGTAATCAATATCCACTACCTCTGGCGCGGGGCTCAGTCGGACGCCCAATCGCGAATCCGCCGCGGCAACCGCTAGTTCGCTGGCCAGAAACGAATTTGAAAAGGTGATGTTGATAAACCCAGGGCCGGCAATCTCGGTGGCGCTGCACACAGCAGAAAGGTCTGCGGCATCCAACACCATCTGCGCAACTTCGCGCGGGGTTTTGCCCAACACTTTGGCAAGTGCAAGCGAGCCGTTTACTTGTGCGTCGGCACGGTCACTCCTGCGTACCACCGGGTCGCTCTCTTGCCCACCGGCAATCTTGGCGAAGGTTGGTCGCAAGCGCTCCGCAACGGTGAGAACGGGATCGGCCATGGTCCTTCTATTGTTGCCGACCGCCACCATTTTCAACGAACAATTAACTACGGGAACGTTCCAAACAACCAGAATTATCTACTTTCCCACTACTCTTGCTTGCGTGCCCCTGAAGTTCAACCACTTGCCACTTCGTCAAGTAGTTGCCGACACCATTCGAGAAATGATTTTGACCGGCGCTTTGCAGCCAGGAGAACGATTGCTCGAAGACGATCTCGCCAAAAAGTTGGGGGTTTCGCGAAATCCCGTACGTGAGGCCATACGGTCGCTGGAAGCAACTGGCCTCGTAGAAGTGCAGGCGCGCAGAGGCGCCTACGTCTCAGGCCTAGAGCCAAACGAAGCCATTCAGCTCTTGGAGCTTCGCAGCGTGATCGAGGCCTACGCGGCCGAATTAGCGGCCAAGAACCGCACTGATTTGGACATCACCAAAATGAAAGGTCTCATCGAGAAAGGCAAGAAAGCCTCTGCCGACAACGACCTGGTTGCAGCATCTGCTTGTCACAGAGAATTCCACCTTGCAATCGAACATGCTGCAGGGAACAGATATCTCGAATCGACAGTCGAACCTCTAAGAAGCCAAACCGAAATGATCTTTTCTCGCCTTGCAGACCGTAGAGGTGTCCTCAGTTGGTCTGAGCACACTGAAATTTACCGCGCAATTGCTGACGGTGATGTGAAACTTGCTCGAAAGTGCACCATCAACCACATGATGTCAGTTACAAATGACCTTAAAGCGTTAACCAAATAACTTAAATGAAACCGAGTGCGTTAATTATTGGAACAGGAATCGCAGGTGCATCTATTGCTCATGCTCTTTCCAAGTCCCACTCAGTTACCGTCATTGAAACCGAATCGAGTGCTGGCTTCCATTCCACGGGCAGATCGGCCGCATCGCTATCCACAACTTCTGGCCTGCGTGAAGTGTGCGCACTAGCCGAGGCGAGTCGCCAGTTCTTTATGGATCCTCCACAAGGGTTCACGGAAATTACGTTGACATCACCGAAGGGACTTCTTTGGATCGGCAGAGATGACAATGATGCTGATGCTCTTAATGAACTCACTAACCGAAATTCAGAAGGACTTCCGCTTGCTCACCGTGTTGACGCAGAGCAGTGCAAACAGATCCTCCCACAGCTTCGCGACGAGGTAATTCAAGCGGGCGGTGTCTGGGAACCCGATTGTTTAACACTTGACGTCGCTGAAGTTCTTGCTGGGTACATTCGACAGTCAAAAACATCAGGAGCCAATTATCTCCTTGGCACCAGATTTCAATCTGCCCAGCAAAGAGCTTCATCTACATGGCAGATAACGACTAACAATGGAAATTTTGAAGCAGATATCTTGATAAATGCTGCAGGTGCATGGTCTGAAGAGATCGCACAAAAATCAGGACTAACCACTATTCCGCTACAGGCTTATCGAAGAACAGCGGCAACTGTAAAAGCGCCAGAACATACCTCCATCTGGCCACTGACGATGGACATTGGTTCGCGGGTCTATTTCGAACCAGAGTCTGGTGGACTTCTGTTCTCCCTGTCTGAGGAAACCCCTCGTGCTGCAGAGGATTGCAAGCCCGAGCAAGAAGACATTGCTCTCGCCCTAGATCGCCTAGAAGAATGCATTGATCTGGACAGCAGACACGTCATCCAATCTTGGGCGGGATTACGTACCTTTGCACATGACCGCTTACCAATTATCGGCGCAGACCCAGAATGCCCCTCCTTTTACTGGCTTTCAGGACAGGGAGGGTCGGGAATCAAAATTGCGCCCGCTGCATCAGAATTGTTGCAGGCTGAGATTAACGGGTTGCCTCTTCCCAAGAAATTTGAAGAAATCGACATCTCATTTACAACATTTTCACCAGATCGTTTCAACTAACTTTAGAAACTCTCTTAAAAGTAAACTTCAAGTAGCAAAACGATGCTTGAAAGTGCAGAAAAGCTGAGTACCGCAACTCGAGAATACCCTTTATCGAGAAATTTTGAAGCCCAACGATTAGCAATCATGCCAATCACATACCCTGGCAACATTAAAGCGCCAAGCACGAAGTCATGCTCGGACATGCCGCCACTCACTGCCAAAGTTAGCAATGAGAAAGTTGCACCAACCAGAAAGAAACCCGCAAGTGTTGCTCGCAGTTTTTGGGCGGTCTCTCTTTGGTAGACGAGTGCCATGGGCGGCCCACCGACCGATGTCAACGTGCCCATAACCCCTGAAACAAGCCCTGCGGTGGAAAGAGTGATTCGATTGGTTTTGATCTTCCAGCCAATCGAAGTCATCAGCACACCGGCAAGAACCAAAACCGCGACCAAAACGATTACCGCATCTTTTGAAAATGCAACAACTGCCCACCCTCCGGCGATTGTGCCAATTACTCGGCCAAAAATCGCCCACTTCATGCCTTTCCAGTCAACGGCACCATGTTCCCGGAGAAACACCGTCAGCGTTACGGCAACACCCACCAGCAGCAAGGGGCCAGGAATGAATGTTGCATCAATAAGTGCCAGCGCTGGAGCCGAAACCAAACCGAGACCAAAGCCGAGAGAGCCCTGGATCATCGCCCCTACGGCAACCACCAATATTGCTAAGACATATTGCCAGAGCGATATCGACACCGAGTCAAGTAGTGCGCTCACCCCTAAACCGCGACAGTTTTGGGCTGTCGAACCGTTTGGATAACGAGCCGAAGTGCAACAACCGCAAGCAGTGAACCAAAGAGGAAGTTGGACAAAGAGTCTGATATGACGTCAGATAAATATCCGCCCGCCACTGCTGAAACTATTCCTGTGCAGCCCACCATTGCCGCAGCTTGCAGATTGACATTCTTGTTGGAACGATTCCGAATGGTTCCTGTTATCGCTGTGGGGATGATTACAGCAACCGATGTACCTTTCGCAATTACTGGTGGTAATCCCAAAAGAATCATCATTGCTGGGACCATGACAACGCCACCACCGACACCGAGCAAGCCAGCCAAAACACCAGAGACCACACCAATCGCAAAAAGTAATACCACAGACCAAAAAGTCAGTGCATGCTCCACAGATGAACCTGGGGTGAGAAACAGACGAATGGCGGAAGCCACAAGAATTGCCGAGAACGAATAAGCCAAAGTTTTCTTATTGATTGTTACAAGCAATTTGGTTCCGTAAATTGCTCCTAAAACCGCGCCGATAGCAAGCGGTAAAGCAACTGCCCAATTCACATTCCCGTGATTCCAGTAGGTAAGGAGACTTGCGGCAGAAATTGGGAGTGTTGCTCCCAAAGAGGTTCCATGTGCGTTCTTCTGCTCCATTTTTGCGACAAGAAGTAGTCCGGGAACAATCAAGATTCCCCCGCCTACCCCAAACAGACCAGACAAGAAGCCGGCCAATACACCCACCACTGCGTACTTAAGAAACATTATTTTCCCATCTCTAAGACTTAATAAAACAAGCAGAGAAATGCCCTGGTGATTTCTCTTCTAGCTGTGGGGTCTCCACTCGGCATCGAGCCTCGGCAATCGGACAACGTGTGTGGAATCTGCAGCCCGATGGCGGCGACATGGGATTAGGAATTTCGCCCGTGAGTGGGATTCGAATTCTCGATCTCTGAATTACTGGATCCGGAACCGGAACACTCGAGAGAAGTGCCTCTGTGTACGGGTGGATTGGTTTTGTATATACAGCATCTACCGGTGCATATTCGACTAATGAACCGGAATACATAATGCCTATTTTGTGCGAGACGTGACGAACAACTGATAAATCGTGCGCAATAAAGAGGTACGAAACTCCCATTTCTATTTGCAGATCTTTTAGCAAGTTAACAATTTGAGCCCTGACCGATACGTCCAAAGCGGACACAGGTTCATCAGCAATAATGAATTTCGGACGAAGCGCAAGAGCACGTGCAATTCCAACTCGTTGACGTTGACCGCCTGAAAATGCATAAGGGAATCGGTCAATTGCATCTGCCGGCATGCCGCATTGCTCCAAGATTGCCACAACTGCATCGCGAGCTGATTCAGTTGATTTAGCCAGCCCATGCACAACTAGCGGCTCGGCGACTATCTCCCCGACCGTCATTCTTGGATTGAGAGATGAATATGGGTCTTGGAAAACCAATTGCATCTGCCGACGCATTTCTCTGATTTCTGATTTAGATGAAGAAGAGATCTCCTTGCCATCAAACACAACTTTGCCCGAAGTCATTGGTGCACTACCCAAGATTGCTCGTCCAGTGGTGCTCTTTCCTGAACCCGACTCGCCCACCAGCCCGAGCGTCTCGCCAGGAGCAATATCAAAACTCACATTTTCAACAGCATGAACCAACTTGCGGTTGTCTCGGAACAACCCTGTCTGGCCGACAGGAAATCGAACTGAAAGATTCTCTACATGTACGAGCGGGGCCTGTGTCATTGCATCCCCTTAAGTGGGTTCCAACATGCGACTTGACCATTCCCAAGCATTTGCAAAGTCGGACGCTCGCTTCGACACCGATCAGTTGATTCGTTGCAACGGGGCGCAAACGAACATCCTGCAACTTCAATTTTCATGTCGGGAGGAGATCCCGGAATGAGTTCAAGACGCTCTACATCGATTTCAAAATGAGGCGTAGACCGCAATAAGCCTTGAGCATATGGATGCTGTGGCTTTGCGTACAGGTCATAAATGTTCGCTTCTTCCACGATTCTGCCCGAATACATGACAAGGACACGGTCGCAGACTCCTGCAACTACGCCGAGATCGTGCGTAATCAAGACAACAGAAATACCTAATTGCTGCTGCAAATCTGCAATCAAATCAAGAATCTGAGCCTGGATAGTTACGTCTAAAGCAGTCGTCGGTTCATCTGCAATCAAAAGAGCAGGTTCGCAAGCTAATGCAGAGGCAATTAGAACTCTTTGACGCATTCCTCCTGATAATTCAAAAGGATACTGATCGACACGTCCACGAGGGTTAGAGATGCCCACCAAGTCAAGCAACTCGATGGCTCGCTCACGAGCCTTTTGCTTGTTGTACTTCAAATGATGGCGAACTACTTCAGCGATTTGATCACCAACCGTCAATACCGGATTTAACGAGGTCATTGGATCTTGAAAGATCATTGAGATTTCTCGTCCGCGTATTTTGGCAATACGTTTCGGTGCGTCCTGGTCGTCCCCAATGATTTGTTCGCCCCTCCAACGAACTTGCCCAGCAACAACCTTGCCGGGGAGTTCTGTGAGGCCAAGGATGGCTTGAGCCGTCACGCTTTTACCCGATCCAGACTCGCCAACAATTCCGAGAGTTTCACCCTTGTTTACATGAAATGAAGCTGCACGCACCGCGTGAACTGTTCCCGCCCGCGTGAAGAAATCCACGGTAAGACCGTCGACTTGAAGCAATTTCTGATCTGTTGACGAGTCATTCATTACATACCCGCCACTACACGTGAAGCAAATCGCTTATCTCGTTCGCGAGGATCAAGTGCAACCCTTAGCCAAGAGGCAACAAAGTTCATTGCTAACACCAACGCTGAAACCACAATGCCTGGAATTACCGAAAGCCGAGGATCGGAAAAAATTGCGTCGCGACCCATATTCGCTACTACACCTAGCGAAACATCAGGAAACTGCAAACCTAAGCCAAGAAATGAGAGTGTCGCTTCGGCGAGAATGATTCGGGCGAATTCGAGAACACCAAGAGTGAGTAACGCCGATGTCAAGTTCGGAAGAATGTGTTTAAACATGATCCGAGTGGTCTTTGCACCAATTAATTCGGCAGCCTCGACGTAAGCCTCCTGCTTCACTGACATCACTACGCCGCGCGTCATTCGCGCGTAGACCATCCAACCATTAAACGCAAGAACAAAAATCAATGTCCAAGTACTTCCGCCCAATACTGCAATCATGATCATGGCGATCAAAAGACCCGGGAACGCAACTTGCACATCGGTCCATCCACTAATCCATCGATCGGTTCGGCCACCGATATAGCCCGAGATGAGGCCCAACGTGATGCCAATGCTTCCAGCGATGACTACCACCATCGAACTAATAAACAACGTTGTTCTGAGTCCATAAATCAATCGCGACAACATGTCATAGCCCTGCAGATCAGTTCCAAGTACGAATGACCAGCTGCCTCCATCAGACCAAAACGGCGGCAAGTCCGCCGAAGACAAGGTGCCTTCTGCCGGCCCGTACGGTGCAAGGAACGGAGCAAATATTGCAGTTAACCCAAGAATTATCAATACAACCAGACCGAAGACTCCACTCTTGTCCGACAGTAAACCTCGAAACAAACCGCCCGTTGCCGAGCGCACTTCAAATGGGCGTCCAGAAAGTGTTCCCTCTTGCTCTGATGCGTCATCCGTCTCGCGTACGCGCGCCGAGTACTCATCATTTGACGTTGAATTACTCATGAAATTCTCACTCTTGGATCAATGAACTTATAAACAAAATCGATCACGATATTGATGAAAACGACAAAAATTGAAACCACAAGAACAATGGTTTGAAGCAAGAAAAAGTCACGTTCGCGAATGGCGAGAATTGCAAGGCTTCCAAGTCCATTAACTCCAAAAACACCTTCTACAACAACCGTGAATCCAGCCAATGCGCGGATCAACTCCCAGCCTGCAAGTGTCACGAATGGAATTAATGCATTTCGCAAAGCATGCACCGCCACTACTCGCTTAAGAGGCAAGCCTTTAGCTTTTGCTGCCTTCACATATTGTGAGTTCAGCTCATCGATCATTGCGGATCTCACCGTCATTGCTAAGCGACCAATCGCAGGTAATGCAAGAGTCAAGCTAGGCAACAACAGGTGCGTCCAAGGGCCCGGTCCGATGTTTACAAGCCCGAGCTTGACGCTAAAGATAATGATGAGTACTTGTCCCAAGAAGAACTGCGGCATAGAAAGGCCAGCCAAGCTCATTGTTACAAGAAGTTTGTCGGAGATCCGACCAGGCTTAATTGCTGCGAGCATTCCCAGCACAAGCGAAATGCTCAATGCAAAAATCATTCCGATAGCAACAAGTTGCAACGTACGTGGAAGAAAATCGAAAACCACTGAAAGTGTGTCGCGATTAGTGAACTTCGCCGACGTCCCAAAATCCAACCGTATGACATCACTTAAGTAATCAAAAAACTGTGTAATTACAGGTCGATCAAAACCAAGATCGCTTCTCAGTCTTGCTCGCTGCTCTAAAGAAGCAGAGAGCGGCAGAATGAAGTTCACCGGATCCCCAATTAGCCGAGTTGTAACAAAAACCGAAATTGTGACACCAACTATCACAACTAGTCCTTGGCCAATTCGACCGATTAGGTATCGGATCATTCTCTTCTGCCGCTCTCAGTTCAGTCTTTATGGAAAAGCCGTCAGTTGACGGTCATTTCCTTTACGAGGAGTTTGGAGTCAACTCGTGGAGTCCAAGCCAAGCGTGTGCTTAGGCCATAGATGTCCTGGTTGTTGATAATCCAAACGAAGTAAGCCTCGTCGTAAGCAATCTTGACTGCTTCGGCGTAGATCTCGCCTCGTTTTGTGGCATCAAGTTCTGAACGACCATCGTCAATGAGCTTCTTCAAAGCTTCATTCGAGTTCGAGGAACCAATTCCACCTGCCTGGTAATAGGTCGACAACTGTCGATCGGCATCAAGAATGTCGTTCGAAGACGATACATAGACCGAGTCCGCACGATTTTCGCGATCGAAAAGTACGTCAAGATATGCACCAAATTCGAGGATTTCAAGATTGACCGTCAATCCTGCTGCAGTCCAATAACCAGCCACTGCCTCAAGAAGTTCTTTGTCCTTCAACCAACGTCCAGACTCGCCAACGAGTTGTATTTCGGCACCGGTAGCACCTGCTTCTTCAAGCAACGCCTTTGCCTTTTCAACATCGTACGGGTAAGCACTAAGTGTGCTGTTGAATCCAAGAATTGAAGGGCTCAACAACTGGCCTGCGTCAACAACGCCGTAACCACCGAACAGTGTGTCAGCAATTGTCTGCTTGTCTACTGCGTAGTTAAGTGCTTGTCGAACTCGCAAGTCCTTAGTAATTCCCTCGTCAGCATCCAAGATCAACACTGGGTGCTCTTGGCCTTGAGCTGTTGCAACCACTGGCGCAGATGCTGCGTCTTGTGGGTTCAAGTTGGTAATTACGTCGTACTTGCCCGAAGTCAATCCTGCAAGTCGAGTTGCGGAGTCGGCAATGAATTCAAAAGTTACTTTTGAAACATTGGCCTTATCGCCCCAGTATGAATCATTTGCAGTCAAGACAATGCTGACGCCCACTGAGCGGGAATCAAACTTGTATGGTCCGGTGCCGTTAGGTGCATCCGACAAATCGGCTACATCTTTTGCGGATGCGGGCAACATTTTCAACCAATACATACGAGCAGGAAGAACGCCATCGCGAGCTGCCGTCGTAATTTGTACTGTTGTTGCGTCTACTGCAGTTGCGCCCGTGAGACTCTTGAAGAAACCATCATTTTGAGTCTTTCCATCTGCAACTAGCTTGACCATGCGCTCAACTGTGGCCACAACGCTGGCGGAATCAAATGGCGAACCGTCATGGAAGGTGACACCTTCACGAAGTTTGAATTCCCATGTGGTTTCATCAACTTGTGTAGGCATATCTGCCGCAAGTCCAGGCCCGATGTTGCCGTCCGCATCACGAACCAGCAAGGTTTCATAAATGTTGTCGTTAATCGCACGCTCTCCGCCGTCATCGACAAGTTGTGGATCAAGACTGGTTGGTTCAGAACCAAGTGCAATAACAATTTCGGCTGAGCCGGTTGACTCTTCCGAAGTTGCATCCCCCGATTCTTCGCCGCTACCGCATGCTGCAAGTACAAGACCAGCTGCAATAAATAGCGACGCAAGTTTTAATTTTTTGCGCATTTCTCCCCATTTCGCTTGTAGTACCACGATCCGAATGAATCGTGGTTAACGGTATACAATAAGCAGTCTTGTGACAAAGGTCAAATCTGACACCATGGTGCAAATGCCTGACGACTATTGGCTTTCCGTCGGTCTCGATCACCGTTCTCTCGGGCAAACCATCACCGAGCGCCTTAGAGATCAGATTTTAATCAATCAGTTGAAGCCGGGCGAACGGCTGATTGCAGACGATCTTGCTCTGACATTCGGCGTTTCGAGAAGCATGATCAGAGAGGCTCTTCTGCTCTTGGCCACAGAAGGTTTCATCAACATCATTCCTCGCAAGGGAACATTCGTTACTCAAATGAGTGCGAAGCAAGCTAACGATCTGTTTGAAGTTCGTCTATTGCTGGAAGGACAAGTTGCTTCGCTTGCCGCCGAACGTAGAACGGATGAAAACCTGCGGGATCTTCGCGAAACAGCAGACCGCGGGTTGGCCGCAGCTCTTGCCGGAAATGTTGATCAGCTTCCAGCATTAAACACCCGATTTCACAATCTTTTGGCCGACACTGCGGATAACGATTATTTGACTGAGACTTTAAGTCGATTATCGAACATCATTCAATGGGTTTACTCGCGTCGAATCATTGAGCGCTCAACTGACTCTTGGAAAGAACACCTTCGAATCGTTGACGCAATTGAACAAATGGATCCAGCCGCTGCAAAGGCAGCTGCTCATGACCATATAACCAGAGCGTGGGCGGCCTATCAGCAACCTGCTAGCTGAATAAGTTAGAAACCTTTTACAGATCCACCGTCAACTCGAACGACTGAACCTGTAACAAAGCTGCTTGCACGTGAGCAGAGAAACGCAACAACATTTGCAAACTCTCGAGCGGTGCCAACTCGCTTGAGCGGAATAGACTCAACGTGGTGGGCTCGAACTTCATCTAGCGACATCCCCGAACTCGCTGCTAAAGCTTCCTCGAATCTTGAAAGTGCAGGTGTTTCAAACTGGCCCGTTACAACGACATTTACGTTCACAAACGGTGCAAGTTCGAGAGCGAGAGACCTGGCTGCGGCTGTAACACCGCTTCTGAATACTGATGAAAGCGCCAAATCGGGAGTGGCTTCTACAACCGATCGAGCAGTGAGGAAAATGAGGCGACTCTGCGTGCCTGAACGAAGGTGTGCGCTGGCAGATCGTGCTATTTCTAATGCTGGGCGCAGCATTGAGTTAAATGCGGCATCATCGAAACCCGAAGTGTCAAGAATTCCGCCCGGTTTTCCACCACCTGTATTCACGATTACAACATCAAGACCGCCCAATTGTTCTGCAGCGGATTCGACCATCGCAGCAGCCGAACCAGGCGTTGCCAGATCCCCGATGATGCACGCGTGTCCGCCCACTTCACGACGGGCATCCTCACAACGCTGACCATCTCGACTTGTAAGAGCGACTTTCGCCCCTTCTTCGACCAAGACGCGCGCAACCTCTTTACCCAAACCGGAAGACGAACCAAAAACTATTGCTTTCGCATTTTGCAGTCCCAAATCCATAACTGATCAGCTCCCCATCCAGATAGTTCGTTGCAACGTATAGAAGTCCATGACGGTTGGGCCATATTGTTCTTTGTGCGTTGCTGTGCCCGACTGTTTAATGCCTCCGAATGGTGCGTTAAACGCAGCGCCGACTGTTGGTCGATTGATTCGCACCATTCCAGCTTCCACTAACTGAGCACAATGCTGGGCCTTGGAAATACTCTGAGTGCAAATTGACGCTGAAAGACCATATGCAACATCATTCGCTGAATTGATCGCCTCATCAATGTCTTCGACTGATTCGAATGTGACAACAGGACCAAAGATTTCGTTTTGAACAACACTTGAATTCCGTTTTGCACCTAACAAAATAGTTGGTTCAAAGAAAAACCCATTTTGCAATTCGCCTGCCACAGACCGACGTCCACCAATTGCGATCTCGACTCCGTCTTTTACTCCCTCTGCAATTGCGGATTCCATAGATGCAACTGCAACGGCGTCAACCAATGGCCCCATGGTCGACTCGGGAGAATTTCCGGGACCCAGCACAATCTTTTTCATTTCATTCAACACTCTTTCAAGGAGCACATCAAAAATGTTTTTTGCGACAATGATTCGTCCTGCCCCTGTGCATGCTTGTCCAGCAAGCGAAAAACTTGAACGCATAACGACATTGACTGCCAAGTCGATATCTGCATCGTCCAAAACTAGAACAGGGTTTTTGCCACCAAGTTCCAATTGAACACGTCTTCCGATGCCAATCTCGCGGTGGATTTTCTCACCGGTTGCGTTAGACCCAGTAAACGTAATTGCGTTTACTCTTTTGTCTGCAACCAAAGGCGCCCCTGCGGCAAAACCGTGCACAACATTAAGCACTCCAGCCGGCAGACCTGCTTCCTCGAATGAAGATGCGAGATGATCACCCATCAATGGCGCAAGTGGCGAGGGCTTAAAGACAACCGCATTCCCTGCTGCTAACGCAGGACCAATTTTTCTACTCGCCAAATTAAGCGGGAAATTCCAAGGTGTAATGACACCCACAACACCCACTGGGCCACGAACCGAATAAACAAGCGGAGTGTCATCGCTCGGGAACGTAGCGCCAGAGAGTCGATACGCCTCGGTTGCATACAACTCCAGGTTCTTAGGAGTCCGCGAACATTCGTTACGAGCATCAGCAGCAAGCTTCCCCTGCTCTTTCACCATGTCGGCAACAAGCGTCTCGACTTTCCCATCAAGAATTCTGGAGGCCTTCGAGAGAATGTTTGCTCGCTGAGTTGGGGTTGCTCTACCCCACTGCAATGACGCGTCGCAAGCTGCATCTATCGCAGCCTCTACATCAGCGCTATCGCTATCCGGTGCGATTGACACGACCTCTCTAGCATCGGCCGGATTGCGTCGCTCGAACACCTTCCCGCTCTTTGCTGGAACGATTGCTCCGCCAATGCGGTTGCCTACTTTTGCTTCACTCAACAGAAACGCCTTTCAACAAAGGAATAAAACTATTTTGTCGCTGGTGGTTGCCAGTTGTCCCACTTTGAAAAATCGGCAACCGTTCCCATTGATTCAAGCAAAGCAGTGATTCCTGCCTTGCAGCACGCAATGTCTTCCTTCGTATGTCCGCCGGAGACACCAATTCCGCCAACGACTTCGCCGTCCACTTCGATTGGCCAACCACCAACGAAAATTGCGAATCGGCCACCATGCATGTTCATGATTCCAAATGCTTCCTGGCCAGACTGCGCATTCGTATATGTGTGCGTTGGTCGTCGATGACAGGCAGCAGTAAACGCCTTGTTGATAGCAATCTCAACGCTCGTGGACTTGCCATTATCTGGTCGTTTAACGACGATCGGCCAGCCACTTGAGTCACACACGCAGATTACGGATCCGATTCCAAGTTCTTTTGATTTTGCCAATGCAGCGTTCACAATCAATTCTGCTTCTTCAAGCGAAAGTGTTTTTTTATTTAACATATGGTTCCATCCCGTCGTTTTATATCTAATAGTTTTTTCACTAACAGTTTTGTACTAGCTACTTATTTCTTTCTTGAATTTCTCCCAAGCGACACCCGCAGCTGCAACATCTTGCAACGCTAATCCTTGAGTTTCAAAAATCACAATAGAGTTGTTGGCCCGAGGTGTGCTGACTTTCCCCGCACAAACATCTTTGAATTCAATTGCGTCTTCCCATCGAAAGAATCCTTCGTCTACGGCTCGAATGAGGTCGCCGCATTCAATCTTTGATCCCTCGACATCGTCGCACACTACGGATACTGCACGAGCCATCAATTTGGGAGGAAGTTCGCATTTGTCATACTTCGTTGAGCCAACTGCGCATATAAGCGCCTCTTCATTAACGGCATCAGCTTCAAACAGGGGCTCGGTAGCGGGCGTAAGCGTGACAACTACTTGAGCACCCTTAATTGCATCACTTGGAGTTACCGCGATTTCAGCAGTAACTCCGCGGGATTGAGCAATGTCAACGAGTGCTTGCGCTGCTTCTATGCGTGGATCGTAAATCTTTATTGATTTGAGCGTTTTCACCGAATCGATCAGCATTTCGAGGTGAAGGCGACCTTGACGACCGGCGCCGATAATCGCACCTTTGCTTGCATCATTAGGCGCAAACTTTTCTATTGCGATCTGACATAAGACTGGAGTTCGCAGCCTTGTTAATACATCGCCATCAAGCGTGCACAACATATTCCCTTGATCATCAAACAACACGTTCAAGAATGTAAACACACCATCTTTGGTTGCATAAACTTTTCCGCCGGAGTACGGCGGAGCTACGGCAGCCATCGCACTTGCCATCTGACCCTTTGCTGATGCCCGAACCCGAATGGTGTTAGCAGCGTTGCCGTTACCCCAATCCTTCAAAGCATCGTTTACTGCTCCATATATCGATGAAAGGCTCAGGAGGCGATCGATCGCAATGTCATCAATATGTGGAACCGACATTTCCCCCGCCCTTCTTTGCAACGAAACAGCTTTGAAGTGAATACTGTATACAAGGTTATGCCCACCTCAGCGCTTCGCGATCGCAACCACCTCGAGAAACCCAACTGGATGTTGTTGTCCATTATCTGCGGTAGCTACGTTGCTGCGACAATCGGCGAACAAGTTCTTGGACCAATCTTCCCCGATGCGCTTTCAGAGTTTGGGCTTTCAGAAGTTGACGGAGGAATTGCGTTCGGACTGCTAGCCGCAAGTATCGCCTTAATGAACTTGATCGGCGGTCTGACACTTGCACGAGTCGGCGCACGCCGGACCATTGCACTCGCATCGCTCTTCAGTTGTCTCGGAGCAATCATTGCTGCAACATCACATTCGTTTGCACAACTCGCAACCTCGCAAATCTTCCTTGGGGCCGGTGCTGGCCTATTTTTCCCCGCTGGCTTACAGATGGCCGGCGTTGCTGGCGGAACGTCTCGGCGAGGATTCGTAATGGGCATTTACGGTGTCGCTTATTCACTTGGTCTTACCGCTTCGGCAGCCCTTGGTGCACTTGGTGCACAAATCGGTTGGAGATCTGCTTTTGCGGTTTCCGCGACATTGAGTTTGCTAGCCCTTATCAGCACCTTTTTCACGAAACTTCCGAGTATCGCCAAATCTACGAAAAGTGGCCGAGAAGCTCTTCGACTCAGCCTCAGCAATCCAACGTTGGTAGGTGGAATTGGAACAATCTCTCAATACGGAAGCATTTCGTTTATGACCACTTACGCCGTTCAGGAATGGGGAATCAGCACCGCTAAGGCAGCGGCGATTTTGGGCATTGGCCGCGTCATCTCCATTGTCGCCAAATTGGTCTCCGGCTCTAGCTCCGACCGAATCGGCCCATTTGCTAGTGCTCGATGGACTGGCATCGCACTTTTCGTTACCGGAATAGCGTGGGTAACTCTTCCCGGGGGCTTGCTTACTTATTTTGGTGCAGAAGTTTTTGTTGGAACCGTTTCTTCGTTGGGTCCGATTGCGAACATGCTCGCCGTAGAAAAATTTGGTCGAGATGGAGTTACTCTCGGCGCATTTCGATCGCTCCAAATCGCCATGGGAGCAACCGCCGGTGTGCTCATTGGGCTCTTCGGAGAACTTTTTGGTTTAAGACTCATCCTTGCGTTCGCAGTACTGACGCCGTTGAGCCTTCTCTGGGTCTGTCGAGAGCCTAAGCAGTAATTACAACTGCGCGAACTTCTGCCGCGCCATCGCGCAAATGCTTAATTGACTTGTATTCAGGTGAGTTCCAAAATGACTGCGCGGACTCTTGATCAGGAAACTCAATAACGTGCCATCGTGGTGCAGGCGGATCGCCGACTAATCCAACCGCAGAACCTCCACGGATGACGTAAGTTCCGCCGAACTTTGAAATGAGCTTTGGGACTTGTGATTTATATTCGTCGTAGTTTCGCAACTGTTCGACAGTTGCTTCAGGATTTGGTCGAACCTCGAAGATTGCATATGCGCTCATGTACTCACACTCCTAGTGCCAAACCAACGGTTCGCGGGTCGGCAGCACCAACGATACGTCGATCGTCGGCGACACCATACGCAATAACTTGTTGAGCCGAGCGCATAGCGAATGTGGAGATTCTCTTGGATGATGGTGCCTCGCCCAAAAGTGAAGCTGCATTCACATCGCTCATGCCTTCCTCGAATCGAACAGTGTCGCCGCTTGGATTCCAGTCCCACCTAGGGGCTGTAACCATTCGGCCAGGTTCGACCTCTCCCGCTGCAATCTGACTGAGAGTTTGCAGATTCCATGGCACCTGGTTCACACCACCAGGGGTTCCACCCACATATCGACGCTCATTGTTTTGAGCACTCACCGCCCACGCATGCAACGTGGTGCTTGGTCGACGACCCTCGACTGGAAAGTTCGGATGGCCGGGCTCTGTATTGAAACCTCTACCCGACCGATTGGCGAGAACAAGGTCGTACTCCGGAACAATGAGTCCGCTACCGAAGCGTGGATAGGAATTGGAATGAATTACCACGACCGCTGTACCGGAGGAATCGACCGCACTGACAATCGAAGTTCCGCTGATATCTCCGAGCGACATCGTCGCTTCTCTGTTTGCCTCGATGAATGCAAGGTACTGCGAACCAGCACTACGTACATCTTGAGTTTTTTGAAAGGCATCCAACAACGTAATTCCGAATGTTGGTTGTGACGTTGCCCATACATCAAGCCCATGTGCCGACCGTTTGATGCACGGCGCCCATTCTGCTTTCGCCCAAATAAAATCCTCGCGAGTTAATTGGCCTCCATGTTGCTGAACAGTGCGCACAATTTCGATACCTACATCACCTTCGAGTAACGCCGCCCCTCGTATGACAAATTCCTTAAGTGCTCGCGCAAGCCCCGGCAATTTGACGTGTTCTCCAATTGCAATTGGCTCGCCATTTGGGAAATACACGGAACCGCTGGAATTAAATTTTGCGACCAGTTCCTTCGCCTGCCGAGATAAGTCATTACATACGGCCGACCATGAAAATCCATTTTCTGCAAGATCAATCGCTGGTGCGGCAAGAATCTCTCGGGAAAATTTCGCCCTTTCGGCAAGTGCTGCATAACCAGCCGCCGCAGCCGGTGGTCCGACGGAGTTGGGTCCGACATCCGACCATTCCCCTGACGTGGCAATCGAGGAAAGTGCTGCAGAGGCACCCCCGACGGCAATCAATGTCTCTGGTTCGGTCTTGCCGGCATGCCAGACCAGCGCCACGGCATCGCCGCCAAGCCCGCATTTTGGAGGCAGCAGCACCGTTTCCGCTAGCGCCATAGCAACCACTGCGTCATAGGCATTTCCGCCATCTCGCAGTATTTGGGCGCCAAACTGCGTCGCCAGGGGTGCCGCCGCACAAACCACTCCTCGATTACTTCGAGCAGTCATTTGTTCTGCCCAAACCTTCTCAGTTGTGCTTATTTGCATTGTGCAGCTTTCTTGTATACAATATACGCTAGTTTCTTAACTTAACCGTAAATCGATGGGAGTCGAGCCATGCCAAAGTTACTCAATAAAGATGAATTCCGTACCGCTTTAGAAGACGCAATCAAAGGCCGCGAAGCGAAAAACGCATCGTTTAGCCAGGCTTGGGCTAACGGCGAACTTCAGCGCCATCATTTTGCACGTTGGGCAGAAAATCATTACCACTACGTCGGACCATTTGCCGACTACTTGGGCTACATCTACGCGAACACACCTGATCATGCAACAGATGCAAAAGACTTCCTCTTGCAAAACATGTACGAAGAAGAACTATCAGACATCCGTCACACAGACTTGCTGATTCGCTTTGCAGAAGCATGCGGAACCACAAAAGAGCGAATTCATGACCCAAGGAACATGAACGCAGTTACACGCGGCTTGCAGGGCTGGTGCTATGCCGTAGCAATGCGCGAGCATTTCGCAGTCGCAACCGCAGCACTCGTCGTTGGTCTCGAGTCGCAAGTTCCAAGCATCTACCGCAAGCAATTGCCACCACTGATCGAAAAGTACGGCTTCACCGAAGAGGAAGTCGAGTTCTTCGACCTCCACATCACGTCGGATGAAGTACACGGAGAGCGCGGTTACCAAATCGTTCTCGAGCATGCGAACACACCAGAACTGCAACAAAAGTGTCTGGACATTGTTCGTGCCGGTGCAGAGATGCGATTCTCGTACACGAAGTCACTGTTTGACAATTACGTCGCTCCCGATCTACTCGGGGTATAAGTTCTCAAACTCTGAGGACCCACGGTAGATTTCCGTGGAACAACCATGCCTACTATTCGCTTCATTACCTCTGGTCGCACCGTTGACTTTCCTGACGGAGACGATGTAAACCTCTTGCGCATTGCTATCCGCAATGAATGCGAGGTTCCTTACAAGTGCGCCAGTGGTAATTGCGGAACCGATCGGATTTTCGTGGAATCAGGGGCAACCAACCTGAGCCCACCCCGAAAGCGCGAGCGAGACCGCCTAGGTGAACTGCTTGATCAGGGATGGCGTCTCGCATGCCAGACATACGTAACAGGCGACGTCGCCATTAGTTGGGATAAAGATCAGACCCCTCTTAACCCCAATGCCGTTGATAAGTCACTCCCCAACCAGGTGGACGAGCGAATCAAAAATCGTTGGCTGCAAGCAAAAGACACGGATTAAGACATGTGGATTGATGTCTGCTCAAGCGAAGAGATCCGCAAAAAGAAAAAAGTCGTAGCCAAGCACGAAGAATTCAATATCTTGGTGATTTTCCATAATGAACAAATTTTTGCGTTCGACAACGAGTGTGTTCACAAAAAGAGAGAGCTGCACACGGGCATGATCTTTAAAGAAAAGTTTGTTTGCCCAGGGCACCAATGGGCATTCGACCTTTCAACAGGGTGGGAATCAGTAAAGGAACAAGGACAGCCGGTTTATACATGCCGAGAAGTAGACGGCGTCGTCCAACTCGACCTTTCCTCAGTGCGCGTTGCTACTTCCGCCTAGATCAATTCTCCAATTATGGGGATGGCATCGATAATGCTTAAAGAAAAGCGCACAACTGCTCGCCGCTAACCTTCACTGCGTGGCCCTCGTAGCTCAGTGGATAGAGCGTCGGTTTCCGGAACCGCAGGTCGTAGGTTCGATTCCTATCGAGGGCACCAAGCAAGACAATCCACCGTGCGAATCGTGTTCATCGCCGCTCGCCACACGTTGGAATACGCCAGACGGCCCCGCATGGCTATGTCGAGAATGTGCCAACCTGCATGGCTTTGGTTGCCCTTAGATCGTTTGCGCAGTGGAAAGCTCGAAGGTGACCTTTCCTCGAAAAAAGCCGAATCCGATTGATTCATACAATCCATAGGCACCCGTTGGGTTTTGCGTATCCACTGTTAGTGCCGCGTGCGTAAGGCCATCGCTCAAGTACGAACTCAACGCATGTCGCAGCAGATTCTTACCGATTGATTGTTTTCGGTGTTCGGCAAGGGTGGCCAGTTTGTCAATCCAGCCGATTTTCATGCCCAGAAGTTCGTCATCCGACTCGAAGCGATGCGTCAGCAGAAGACCAACGATCTCGTTTTTTTGATTCAGTGCAAAAAACGAATGACCGATGCGTGCTGTTGAACCTTGGGTTAACTGAAGCCACATCTCGCTACTGGTGGGCGTCGAACCCCAATGATCGTCGAATGCCAGATTCTTCACCGTTCTAGCCTCTTCATTTCGCGCCATGTCCCACGTAGTGATGGTGTATTCGAAAGGCACGCGAATTTCTGGAATGTTTTCCAGTGAGCGAATCAGGTCTTCCTCATATCTCACTGCACGCATACCCAGTTTTGCAAACAGACGAGCAGCGGATTCATTTTGTTGACTCACGTCTGTGCGAATGAACTTGGGCAAGGTGCGGCCTGTGGAGTTCAGTAAGTCCTCCGCATGCTTTGTTGCCCAATCCATCAGCATCGATCCAAACCCACGACCACGAAACTGGGGCAACACACCGCCGAAGATGTAGCAGCGCTCTTCTTTTGTCTCTGAGGGAAGAAAGTACGTGTATGCCACTCCGGCAAGCGCTCCTTCACACTCCACCACAATTACGTCATGTTCGATGTTGCAGTGTGGTGCAACAAATTCTTCTTCAATCTCTTCTGCGGTCTGAACTATTGGAATGCCGTCGTACAAAAAAACCGAGGACAACAAATTGGCAATGCCCTCTATGTCTCGTTGCGTCGCGCAGCGAAGCATTGGCTCAGTCATTATTGATTAGCCAAGCGCCGACTTGACGAGCGCAGCAATTTTGCCGCCATCGGCGCTTGCACCAACTCGCTCGCGAACTGCTTTTACGACCGCACCCATTGCTTTGCCGCCCGTCGCACCGGCGGCCGCAGCGTTAGCAACTTCTTCAGCAACAATTTTCGCTACATCCTCATCGGACATCGCTGCCGGCAAATAAGCCTCGATGATTGCTTGCTCTGCTCGCTCTTTAGTTGCTGCGTCTGTGCGGCCAGCATCGGCATAAATCTGTGCACTCTCCGCACGCTTCTTAGCTTCGGAACGAAGTACGGCAATGGCTTGGTCGTCCGTCAGCACGATTGCCTCATCACCTGCGACTTCGGCGTTTTGCAGTGCCGACAGCACCATTCGCAGAGTCGATAACTTCGCCTCTTCGCGGGCCTTCATGGCTTCGGTGATATCCGACTTGATGCGATCTTTAAGAGTTGTCACACCTCCATTCTGCCCTTATCTGGCAGGGATTCCGTGCCTTATTGGATGACGAGTTGCCTACAAGAATGCGCTTTACACTGAACGCACCCATGAATAACGAAACATTCGAACTGTTCTTCGCAATGCTCAGTGTTGCGCTGCTGGCCGGAACTGTCGTTGTTTTGGTGGCGCGCCTACTTGCTGGGTCGCAAACGTGGGCTGCCAGCACTATTGCCGCTTTTCGGCCGTTTGCGCTTCCGCTTGCAGCCGCAGTTACCACCACATGCCTACTTGGAAGCCTGTATTTTTCCGAGATTGTTAACTACAAGCCGTGCCGACTGTGCTGGTTTCAACGCACCATGATGTATCCGCTTGCCATCATCCTGATCATTGCGGCGCTTCGCAAAGACTGGAAAGTGAAGTATTACGCAGTTCCGCTTGCAGCAATCGGCGCGGTTATTGCTTCATACCATTGGCTGCTGGAGCGTTTTCCGAATATCGAATCGGGAGTCTGCGATGTTGAAGTTCCGTGTGAGTTTGTTTGGTTCGAGCTGTTTGGTTTTGTCACACTTCCATTCATGGCGCTCACCGCATTTATTGCCGTCATTGTTTTCACTACCCTTCCAACACAACCCACGGAGCAATCATGAATAACCCAGCAAAAAAGAAGTCGAGCGGTTCTGCAAACAAAGGCTGGATCGTCGGCGCAATCATCGCCATAGTTATCGGTGCTGCGGCAGTGGTCGCCATCACCACTTCTGGAAGTGACAGCACGACATCCGACGGTCTCGTCGAGATGGGCGCTGTAACGGTTGAAGGCGATGTACTGCCCGGATATAACGAGTCGGAACCAAATGACCCAGCTATTGGCATGACTGCACCCGTGCTCACGGGCAAAGGTTTCACCGGCAACACCATCACCACCGAGTCCACCGGCACTCCGATGATGCTGGTTTTCCTCGCACACTGGTGCCCACACTGCCAACGAGAAGTTCCGTTGCTCGTGGAGTGGAACAAGGCCGGAAAGGTACCATCAGGCATTGACATCATTGCTGTTGCAACAGGCACCGACCCAGCGAACCCCAATTACCCGCCATCAGAGTGGTTGGCACGCGAAGAGTTTCCTGCGTTGTGGCCAGTCATTGCCGACTCGAAAGATAAGACCGCAGGCGATGCATTCGGTTTGGGTGGATACCCATACTTCGTGTTGATCGATGGCAGCGGCAAAGTGGTCAAGCGCATGAGCGGCGAGATTCCAATGGATGAACTCACCGTGCTGCTGACTGCCCTACTGCCTGCATAACGAGTTCTTATTTAACTTCTTTCTTCGGAGTAAAAACGAAAGGCTGCAGTAGTTCCGGCACCCCATCGGCGCACTGTCGAGAAATCCACTTGGTTAAGACTTCCGTTGCAGTCATGTCGAGCACACCCCCAAACCAAACCGCCTCTCTTGCATCATTTCTTCGGCGTACAACAACTACATTTGAGTGCTCACACTCATCAAGACATGTAGAAATTCTGACCTTGGCGCCGGCAAGTTCGGACGCGCACTCAATGAGTTCCAGTTGCTTGGCATGATCAAAATCTGGATGTTTCCTTACTGTTCCGCAACAACAGTCACGGCATACGACAAGGGTTAAAAGTGTATTTTCATTCTTTGGGTTTGCAGTAAGCGCAACTAATTCAGATTCCATTCGCATCCACTTTGAATACGCCGCCCAAGGATGTTCCCACAAATACGCAAGAACCATCTTGGCTCCATGAAGCACACGTTGGTTCATAACCAAGATTGACACTTGCAATGAGTGATCGTTTACCAGACGAGGGTTGCCAGAAACACACGGTGCCTTCAGCACCAGCCGACATTATGAGTGAACTATTCGGCTGATATTTAAGCCCAACTACATGCCGCGCATGTCCGGCAAGTTGAGTTGGAGTGCTGCCTTTTGGGCCTCGACCAGAAAAATCCCATAACGAGATATCAGCAACTGAACCCACAGCCAAATAGCGTGAGGTTGGATCCCAATCAAGGTGCTGAATCTTGGTTTCATAACCAGACATCTGCAAGTCGTCCCCCGACCAAAGTTTCCAACAATGAATCGATGCGTCTTGATTGCCTGTAGCAACCCACTTGCCATTCGGTGACATGCTGATTGCGAGTGGTGCTCCCTTCCAAGGAAAGTGACGTACCGGTTCGGCATCTGTTTCAAACCATGAGACGCCACCATAAGAACCAACGCCAAGTCGTTGTCCATTGATGGTGTATGACAAACACGATGCCGTGGAGTCGAAATCATGTCGAATTACTTCAGTGCATTTGCCATATGAATCCACTCTGATGCGAACGACCTGTTTGCCAATTGCTGCAGCAAACTCCTCTCCATCAGAACGCCAGCAAATATCTGCAACCCATCCCTTTCCTCTTGCAACAAGTTCAGAATTGGTGTCACCCGACCAAATTCGAACCTCTCCGTCCAAGCCCCCACTGGCCAGCACAGCAGCATTTGGCGACCAAGCAACCGCTCCCACGCCGAACTCATGCTCATAAGGGAGCAAGTGCACATCTGTTGAATCAATCACCGCAATTTCTCCAGCTAAGGAACCAGCAGCAATTCGACCATCAATTGGGGAAACCGAAAGCGTCTCAACGCAGTCACGCAAGCGAACAATTTCTGAGTATTCCGGAATGAGATGTGTCTTTGACATTCGTTAAAGCACTATTTTGAAAGTTCAGTGACAAGGCAGGAATTAAAACGCTCCTGTAGTTCTTTTCGGTCAAGATTGCGCCCAATGAACACCATACGATTTCTTCGAACTTCACCCTCGGCCCAGGGTTGGCCTGGATTGCCATCAAACAACATGTGCACGCCTTGAAAAACAAAACGACGGTTGTCGCCCCACATATTTAGAATGCCCTTCATTCGAAAAATATCGGTCCCGCGTTCACCAAGAAGCCAGCCCAGCCATTCGTTAATCTTCTGAACGGAGACCTCTCCTTCACAATCAATACCGACCGAAGTGATGCTTTGATCGTGTTGGTGCTCGCTGTCCAGCAAGAATTCAGGTTCCATTTCCAAAACTTTGCTGAGGTCGAAGGCGCCGACTCCTAAAACTCGATCAAGATCGACGTGCGACATTGTTGTCGGAATAATTTCTGCATTTGCGTTTATCAATCGAATCCGCCGAATCACCTCTTTACGTTCTACGTCAGTGACCAAATCAACCTTGTTTAGTAAAACTCGATCTGCGAATGCCAGCTGTTCAATCGCTTCGTTTTCGACCCCTTCTTCTTTCTCGTCGTCCAAATGCTGAATAAGATGTTTTGCATCTACAACAGTGACGATGGCATCTAATTTCAACTGTGAACGAACCTCATCATCCACAAAAAATGTCTGCGCAACTGGCGCAGGATCGGCCAACCCAGTTGTCTCGACAAGAATGTAATCGAACTTATCTTTTCTTTTCATCAAGTTGCCAAGAATTCTTATGAGGTCTCCACGCACTGTGCAACAAATGCAGCCGTTGTTCATTTCAAAAATTTCTTCTTCGGCGTCAATCACGAGTGCATCGTCAATTCCCACTTCGCCAAATTCATTTTCAATAACTGCAATTCGCTTGCCGTGATTTGCGGTCAAAATATGGTTTACGAGGGTCGTTTTGCCAGACCCGAGATAGCCCGTAATAACGGTCACGGGCAGACGGTTTTCAAGTAAAGACATATAAAAATAATAGCGGAGATAATGAGAATCATTCTCATTTATCTGATACGCTTACTTCCATGAACAACACCTTTTTCAGCAATTTGCCACGTTCTTCCCGAACAGCCAAAGCTCTAACTGCCTTCTCTGTCGGCGCCCTGCTCACGCTCTCATCCTGCGGAAATAGTGATTCTGCAGATTCACCCGACGCGAATACGACCGCCAGCACCCGTCCCACTGTTGTTGTTACCTATTCAGTACTTGGCAACATCGTGGAACAGCTTGTTGGCGATGCCGCAACAGTGACCACACTCATCCCTGATGGTCAGGATCCCCACGAATTTGAGCCATCGGCGAAAGACATTGAGTCGTTAAACAACGCGAACATTGTTGTATCGAACGGTCTTGACTTTGAAGAGGGTCTGGAAGAGACACTTGAAAATGCAAAGACTGCCGGAGTCAACGTCTTCATGGCGGGCGATCACATCACCGTTCGCGAACTAAGCGAAGAGGATCACGATCACGCCGACGAAGCAACTACAGACACAACTGTGGTTAAGGAAGAAGGACACGATCACGGAGCATTCGACCCGCACCTGTGGCTCTCACCTGCAACGATGCTTGAAATGCTGCCAGAGCTTTCCGAAGCAATTGGTGCCGCAATTGGTGCAGACCTCTCGATGCAGCTTGAGACACTGAGTGCCGAACTGACCGCGCTGGATACACAGATTCAAGAAATAATCGGTGGTGTCAAGTGCGAGTTGGTGAGTGGGCACGACGAGATGGGTTACTTTGCCGATCGTTACGGCTGTGAAGTGATTGGCGCAATCATCCCGTCGCTCTCAACCACATCAGAAGCAAGCGCCGGCGAACTTGCCGACTTGAAGGCCGAGGTAGAAATACACGGCGTACCCGCAATCTTCACTGGTCTCGGAACTTCGCCAGCGATTGCCGAACAGCTTGCATCCGAATTGGGGGTGAAGGCAGTGACGCTGTCGACACATTTCCTTGATGGTGCAGCCACCTATCAAGAGTTCATGTTGCGGATGACCAATCAAATCGCAGAAGCACTGGGCTGAGCCCCAACATCCGCATATCCTTGATCTGTGGATTGGTTTGACAACAACGTGTTCATCGAACCATTCCTCAACAACGAGTTTCTGCGCTACGCACTAGCCGCGGGAATACTTGTTGCGATTACGTGCGCCATTGCCGGCACTTTCGTGGTGCTGCGCGGGCTTGCATTCGTTGGTGACGCTCTAGCGCACGGCGTGCTTCCCGGCATTGCGACAGCGCTGCTTCTCGGTGTATCCGGCATTGTTGGCGCTGCGGTTGGCGCGGTGGCGATGATGGGCGGAGTCAGCCTTGTAACTCGGCGCTTTCGACTTTCGGGAGACACCGCAATTGGCCTGCTTTTCGTGGGCATGCTGGCGCTTGGTGTGATCATCACTTCGCGAAGCGATGCATTCGTTGGCGATCTCACCCGCATTTTGTTCGGCGAACTGCTTGGCGTCAGCCGTTCTGATTTGTTGCTGCAACTATGCGCGCTAGCCCTGGTTGGCTTAATCGCTTTCGTTGGCCGTCGCCCGTTTCTGTTGCTTTCGGTAGACGAGGGGCTTGCCCGCACCTCGGGCTTTTCCATTCGCATTTTCCACAATGTGATGCTGACCATGGTTGCCATCACCGTGGTTGCCAGTTTTCAAACAGTAGGAACGCTGCTGGTGTTAGGCATGCTGATTGCCCCCGCCGCTACTGGCGCGCTGTTTGCACGCCGAATCTCCAGCATGATGACCATTGCCGCCATTGTGGGAACGCTGTCTACATATATAGGGCTTCTTCTCAGCTATCACTTTGATATTGCCGCAGGGGCAACCATTGTGTTTACCGCCGTCATGTTCTTTGCCCTGGCCGCCGTATTCACAGAAGTTCGTAAGGCGCTCAGCAAACCAACCGATGGAGAACACGAACATCCTCACGCACACGGACACGTGCACGTCTGATGAACACCGCAACCATTTCGGCCGACCACCTGTGCGTGGGATACGGAAAGCATCCCGTGGTTGAAGGCGTCATGCTCGACATGCATCCAGGCGAACTGCTCGTGCTCATTGGTACGAATGGCTCGGGTAAATCGACCCTGCTCAAAACCTTGGCTGGGCTTATTCACCCCGTGCATGGAGACCTGCATGTGCTTGGCCAACATGCTGGGCAGTTGCCAACCCGCGTTGCCTACTTGCCCCAACACCCTGTTTCTTCGCACACGCTTCCACTGCAAGTTCGCGATGTAGTCACAATGGGCCGCTTCGCCCACCTCGGCCTTTTCAAACGCACAAGTTCGACCGATAGAACCATCGTCAGTTCTGCAATGCGGCGCACGGGCATTGATGCGCAAGCGAATAAGCCAATTCGTGATTTGTCTGGTGGCCAACAACAGCGAACACACTTGGCGCAAGTATTGGCTCGTGAAGCAGAGATTTTGTTGCTCGACGAACCCACTGCCGGCCTCGACATCAATGGCCGCAAACTTGTGGCCGAGCTGATTGCTGCCGAGCGTGCTCGTGGCGTCACAGTAGTGATGGCAACACACGAACTTGCCGATGCGGAACAGGCAACTTCAGTGATGTTGCTCGCGCAACGTGTTGTGTCGATGGGTCCGCCACAAGAAGCGCTTCGCGACGAATACCTACGCGAATGTTTTGGCTTTACTCAGCCTCACTAACGCCTTCCAGCGCCAGCAACTGTTTTTTCATCTTTAACCCAAGCGAATAACCGCCCAACGACCCGTCGCCGGCAACCACGCGATGGCAAGGCACGATGATGGGAATGGGGTTCTTGCCATTGGCCGAACCAACGGCGCGAAACGCTTTGGGCTTCTTAATATTTTTTGCTTGCTGCCCATACGAGATGGTCTTGCCGTAAGGAATGCGGCATAACGCGCGCCAAGCCTGTTGCTGAAAGTCGGTTCCTTGCAAATCAAGTGGAATGTCGAAGTTGGTTCGTTTACCCGCAAAATACTGTTCAAGCTGCTTCTTGGTTGCCGAAAGAATCTTTTGCGCTGAGGCACTTGTTTCCAAATCGCTTGCAACACGCACGTTTCGAACATCAATAGCTACCAAACCCTTGTCTGACGCGATCAGGCGCAATTTGCCCACGGGCGAAGTAATCACAATCTGGTTACGAATTGTTTTGCTGTTCTTCATCAAAACGAATATAGCCCTTGCCAAAAACCTGACACACTTGGGTCATGACCACCACCATCATGATGGATATTGAGAGCCCCGCCACAAAGCGAATTGCGCTTGTTGCCCACGACAACATGAAAGACGAAATGCTGGAATGGGCGAAGGATCACGAACCCGAACTTGCTCGGCACACGCTTGTTGGAACTGGCACCACTGGAAGACTGATTACCGAACACACAGGCTTAACGGTAGAACGACTTCGATCTGGCCCACTTGGTGGCGATCAACAGCTTGGCGCACGAATTGCCGAAGGGCTTATCGACATCTTGATGTTCTTTTGGGACCCGCTGGAACCTCAGCCCCACGACCCCGACATCAAGGCGCTACTGCGTATTGCAGCGGTGTGGAATATCCCCGTGGCCTGCAATCGAGCAAGCGCAGATTTCATTATCTCTTCCCCACTCATTTCGCAGGTGTACCAGCGACGAGTGCCGGAATACCTCTAACGCTTACAGCGACGGAGGTGCCGGTGGGCCAAATCGATTCAGGTTTGGATCGCTTGGCTTCACCGAAAAAACGAAGTTAACAATCGGAACGATCATCCACCATCCGCGATGGTCGGTGTCATGCATGCGCCTTACTGAAACCGCGATGGATGGAAGCAGCAGCCCAACCGAAAACAAGGTGGAAATGGCGTCACCGAAACCCGAAGACATTGCCTGCAACAAAAATGCAAACAGCGTCCAGTACCAATATTCGCTGCGAGTTGCACGCCCCGAGAAGGTTGCGTAGTTGCGAAACCCCGACTTAACTGCGGTTGGAAAATTCATTACTTCTCACCCGATGGCTTTGGTTCTTTTGGCAGGCCAAGAACGCGCTCGCCAACGATGTTTCGCTGAATCTGGCTGGTTCCGCCCCAAATTGTTTCGGATCGCGAGAAAAAGAACGACGACATCATTGCGCTAACCGGGTAACCCTCGCGGCGCTTGTCGCGTTGAGCGCCAGGCCAACCACCATCTTCCGGGCCAGTATTGATCAACATCGAATCGGCGCCATGAATGTCGAGTGCCAATTCCATTGCGCGTTGATGCATCTCTGTCCAATACATCTTGTTCGTAGCGCCCAACGAGATAACGCCCATGTCTTTCTTGCCTTCAAGCGTGGCTCCAAGCGAGCGCAACCCGTTGTAACGCAGAATCTGATACTTGGTGTAGTACTGCATTAAACGTTGGCGAATGCCTGCATCGTTGATTGCTCCGTTTTTCTTCGCAGCAATCAGCATCAGTCGGTACTCTTCTTCAAATCGGCGATAGCCCGTGGTGGCGCTCATGCCGCGCTCGAATGCAAGTGTGCTGTTTGCAACTTGCCAACCGTTGTTTACTCCACCAACCACGTTGTCTTTCGGGCAACGCGCATCGGTGAAAAACACTTCACAAAACTCGGCTGTGCCGTCGGGCTGAACAATGCCGCGTACTTCAACGCCCTTTTGACGCATCGGTACGAGTAGGTATGAGATACCTGCGTGCTTGGCTGCTACTTGATCGGTGCGGGTGAGAAGGAAGCAATAGTCGGCGTGGTGGCCTTGGGTTGTCCACACCTTCTGGCCGTTGATTACCCACTCGTCGCCATCGAGTACCGCAGTGGTTTTGAGGCTGGCCAAGTCGCTTCCGCTGTTTGGCTCGCTGAAGCCCTGACACCAGCGCATCTTGCCGCTGAGAATTTGTGGAAGAAACTCTTTCTTTTGCTCTTCAGTTCCCCATTGCAACAACGTTGGGCCTACCAAAGTGTCACCGAAGAAGTCGGCGCGCATTGGTGCCTTTGCGTTTGCAAACTCTTCTGCCAGTACAACACCCTGCAATGTGTCGAGGCCTTTGCCGCCATATTCCTTCGGCCACGTTGCGCAGATCCAGCCACCTTCAAACAATTTGTTCGGCCACTCGGCATTGAACTTCTTGCGCTCGTCTCCGGAGAGTTCAAAACCTTTGTCGAACCAGCCCTTCGGCAAATTGGCGACAAGCCACGATTTCACTTCTTTACGGAAGGCTTCGGCCTCGGGTGTGTAAGTCAACATGGCTCTATTCTGCCCCGTGGCGCTCGCTTCAGTCCATACGAAGGTCACACGGGCGAAACAAAGCCGTGACATTCAGGCTCTAGGGTTACCGAGTGCTTAATGTCATATTCGGAAGCGCGGGCGGCACCGTAGACATGGGCCGAATCTTGCTCGATATCGCCATCATTTTGGTCGTAGCCAAACTGGCTTCCGAGGTGTCCGACCGCATCGGGATTCCTGCCGTAATCGGCGAAATCGCAGCCGGAATCCTCATTGGCCCGTCGGTACTTTCGCTCGTTGGCATAAGCGATTCACTCCATGTGCTCGCCGAATTGGGTGTGATCTTCTTACTCATCCAAGTTGGCCTCGAAACCGACATTGGTGAACTAAAAAGTGTCGGCCGCGTTTCCATGCTCGTGGCGGTGTTGGGCGTTGCCGTACCAATGGCCCTCGGCTTTGGCACAGGAGTGCTGTTCGACAGCAGCACCAACACGTCGCTCTTCTTAGGCGCCGCACTGACTGCAACGTCGATAGGAATTACGGCGCGAGTGTTTGGCGACTT
>Ga0082207_1000246_pt1 | contig 31931 bp, 28 predicted proteins | sample LakMenEpi10Aug09_FD_71540 | JGI IMG/M metagenome (GOLD analysis project Ga0082207, IMG submission 71540)
CCGCAAAGGGGCATAATGAGGTGCGTCCCCGGTCTTTTTCCAACCGTAGCATGGCCCTCCGAGGCCGTGCGTGGTCGTGACGATTCGATCACGTTCATCCAGAAACGGGTCGAAGACCCATTTTACGGGCCAAGTGGCGCTCCTGATCCAAACAAAGCCCAAACGCAGCGTCCTGGGGGGCTTGCATCAATTCCCCCGCCGCCAAGGGGCATAATGAGGTGCGTCCCCGGTTTTTCCCAACCGTAGCATGGCCCTCCGAGGCCGTGCGTGGTCGTGACGATTCGATCACGTTCATCCAGAAACGGGTCGAAGACCCATTTTACGGGCCAAGAGGCGCTCCTGATCCAATCAAAGCCCATACGCAGCGTCCTGGGGGGCTTGGTTAAATCCTACGCCGTTGGCTACGGGTTAAACGAAATCGCCTAGATACTATTCATCAAGCGATGATGGAGACGGACGGTCCCCCGATTTTTTTCTATTCACAATAGACTTATGCGCACCAGAAGCTTCTTGCCTGGTTCTTAAACTTGGCGAACTTCGCGCCTTTGCGGTGAATCTGGGACGCTTATCGATAGCCCGATCCTTAAACTACCCAACACCGCCGCAGCACTGACTGCCGTCTCGACGCGAAGGATCCGTTCCCCAAGGTCCAAAAGCCCAACTCCGTACTCAATTGCCTGGGCGACCTCTCCTGCGGTAAAGCCCCCCTCAGGCCCGACTGCGAAAACAACCCTGCTTTTGGATCCAACCCTCGATTCTGCTCCAAGGGGATCCTCGGCCAGCCATCGATCCGACCGGACAAACCGCACCCCGGATACCCCTGCCTCGTGCAGTGTCTGAGGATGGAGCATCCATAGACTCGATGGCTCGCCTTGGACCGATCTTGCGAGCCATTCCTTCCACCCAATGCTCGGATCGATATGCATGAGCCGATTGCGCTGGGACTGCTTGCAGGCCTCGATCGCATAACGCTTGAGCTTTTCGATCGCATCGGCATCGAACTTCGATACACTTCGCTCCGTATCGATCGGTGTGAGCCGATCGACTCCAAGTTCGACAAGTTTCTCGATGACACTCCTTTGCCGATCCCCTTTGGGCATCCCGATGGCAAAGTGCAATCGATCCTCATGATCCCGTGGCGCAAAAGTGCAAGACCGATAACTCACCTCGACACTTTTCTTTTCAACCGACTGAATCGTTCCATCCGCTTCATGCCCTTGGCCATCGAACACGACGCATCGATCGCCGCTCCCCAAGCGAAGCACCCGAGAAGCATGGTGCGATTCGGATTCGCAGAGCCATAGAGTCCCCTGCTCCTCGAGCCGATCGACGAGAAAACGCGGAAGTCCCATCATTACTCCCCAACGGGTTGAGGCTCGGGTTTGATTCGAAACAAAAGAACATAAATGGCCGGCAAATTGATCAACGTCAGAAAAGTCGCGATCGAAAGTCCTCCCATAATCGCCATAGCCATCGGCCCCCAGAAAACGCTCCGGGTCAAGGGGATCATCGCCAGAATCGCCGTTGCTGCCGTGAGGATCACCGGCCGTGCGCGTCGCACAGACGACTCGATGACCGCTTGCCAGGGACTGAGCCCTTGAGAGATGTCTTGCTCGATTTGGTCGACCAAGATGACCGAGTTTCGCATGTCCATTCCGGCCAAGGCGATCACCCCCAGAAGCGCAACGAACCCAAAGGGTGCTTGGAATAGATGAAGCGAGGCAACGGCCCCGATGATCCCCAAAGGAGCGATCCCAAAAATAAGGAGCATCTTGCGAAAGTTTTGAACCTGCGCCATCAATAGCGTGAGCATGACCAGGATCATGATCGGAAACATTCCGAACAATGCGCTGTTGGCTTTGTTGCTCTCCTCGATGCTCCCCCCTAAATCGATGCGATATCCCGGTGGCAGTTCTGCTCGCATCGCAGCAAGCTCCCGATCGATCTGCTTGCTGACATCCGGGGCTTGGACCCCATCGATGATATCGCAACGGACCGAAAGGATCTGTTCCTGATTGCGTTGCCAAACGATGGGGGTTTCCTGAGCGTATTCCAAGTGCCCAATCTGCTGCAATGGGACGCTTTTGCCCCCGAGCGTAAAAAGAGTGATGTCCTGGAACTTGTCCAAATCCAATCGCTCCTCGTCGACGGCCCGGGCAACAACCGGCAGGGTTTCGGTCCCTTCGCGATAAAACGATACCGTCGATCCGCTCAGGAGCGTTTGAAGCCCCAACTCGATCTCTTGCGGAGAGAGCCCCAGGAGCCGAGCTCGGTCCTGATCGATCTTGACCTGGATGGTCTTGGCCGGCTCCTCCCATTCCAAGTTGACGTCCACGGTCGATGGATTCTGGCGCATGATCTCCCGAACACGGTTTGCAAGCTGCCGAACCACTTGTGGGTCCTGACCGACCACACGAAATTGAACCGGAAATCCGACCGGAGGACCAAAGTCCAGTCGAAGCACTCGCATGCTGGCCGAGCTGAACACCGGATCGTTGCGAAAGGTCTCCTTGAGCGAACGCCGAAGTCGCTCGCGGGCTGCGATGCTTGAAGTTTGAATCACGATCTTGCCAAAGCTCGGGTTGGGAAGATCCGGATTCAACGCGAGAAAGAATCGGGCCGAGCCTGCCCCTGCATAGCTCGTGTAGTACTGAATGTCTCCAGGCTGAGCCGCCTGGGCACTGGCATCGCCCGCACTGGGATCGCCCGCAGAGACCGAGGCTTCGGCATGGGCAAGCGACTTGCCGGGAAGAGCGCGCAAGGGCTCGAGTTTCGCTTCGATTTTGGAGAGCATCTGCGATGTCGCTCCAATCGGCGAACCTTCATTCAATCGCACATCGACCAGCAGTTCAGGTCTGGAGGATTGCGGGAAAAACTGCTGCTGCAGTTGAGACATCCCGTAAATGGACAGGACGAATAGACCGAAAGTCATCGCAACGACCAGCCATGGCCTCGCCACTGCGGCTCGAACCATCCGACGCAGCAAGCGGTGGAAAGGGGTATTGAACGCATCATGATCCTCATGGCCTCCCCCCGATCCCGAGCCTTGCATCGCTGGGTCCGGCAACAACTTCATTCCCAACAAAGGAGTGAAAAGGACAGCGACAATCCATGAACAGATCAACGTAATCCCGACAACCCAGAAAATCCCTCCCGCGTATTCGCCCGAGGTCGAGCGGGCGAAGCCCACCGGTAGAAAACCCGCCACCGTGATCAGAGTTCCAGAAAACATCGGAAAAGCAGTGCTGGTCCAAGCAAACGTGGCCGCGTCGAGCCGACTCCACCCCTGCTCCATCTTCACGGCCATCATCTCGACGGCGATGATCGCATCATCGACCAAAAGCCCCAAGGCGAGAATCAAAGCTCCAAGAGTGATCCGATCCAGGTTCATCCCCATACTGTTCATGATCACCAGAGACATCGAAAGCACCAACGGCACACTCAATGCGACGACGATTCCGGTCCGAAGCCCCAAGCTTAAAAACGAAACGATCAAGACAATGATCAAGGCTTCGAAAAATGTGTTTAAAAACTCCCCAACCGACGCTTCAACCACGCGAGGCTGGAATGCGATGGTGTCGATCTGAACCCCCGAGGGGACCTCTTGCCGAATCGCTTCCCATTCGCGCATCAAGGAATTGCCAAGCTCCAAGACATTGCCTCCCTTGCGCATGACCACAGCGATTCCAACGGCCGGTTTGCCATTGAATCGCATCAGAAAACTCGGAGGGGTTTCGTAGCTTCGAGTGACCTTGGCGACGTCCCCCAAACGAAATACGCGGCCGGAGGCTTCTACCGGTACAGCCTCAATCTGTTGAATTCCACTGAAATTCCGGTCGACGCGGACATGGATACGATCCTCCAAGGTGTCGACCGATCCGGATCGGAGCATCACACTTTGCCGGGCCACACTGTCGAAGATCTGCTGAGGTGTGATCCCCAAGGTGGCCAGCTTGCGATGGGAGAACTCCAGAAGGATCTGCTCCTGCTGGTTTCCGATAATGTCCACCTTCTCGATGTCGTTGACCTTCAAGAGTCGCTTGCGAGCCTCCTCGCTCATCCTCTTGAGCTCGGCCAGCGAATAATCGTCTCCTGTAAACGCGTAAATCGCGCTGTAGACATCCCCGTACTCGTCGTCGACGCTCGGTCCGATCAAGCTCGATGGCAACTCCCCTCGAATGTCGTCGAGTTTCTTGCGGACTTGATACCAAGTATCCGCAACATCCTTGCCTCGTACCGAGTCCTTGATCTGAACAAGCGTCATCATCCGGTCTGCGATGCAGTAGGTCAGAAGGAAGTCGAGCTTGGGCGTCTCCCTGAGTTTGTCCTCGATGCGACGAGCGACGTAGCGCTGCATCTCATCGGCGGTGGCTCCCGGCCAAACCGCCCCAACAACGATCGTCTTGATCGCAAAGGTAGGGTCTTCGGCTCTCCCCATCTGCCAATAGGCCACCAAACCCGCAATGCTGCTTGCGATCATCAGAAACCAAACAAACGCAGGGTGCGTTACCGCCCATCGCGAAAGGTTCCAACGAAGATCGCTGGAGAGCAGTTGTCTGCGATCCGAATCGTGATCCGAATCGTGGTCGTCAGTTGGAAGCATCGTGAATCCCAAGAAGCAATAGGCCGTACGTTCCCACTACTGGTTATCCTTCCATACCCGCACGCGGCATTGCGAATCGATCCGCTGAACCCCGGCGCTGACGATCAGGTCACCGGGCTGCAAATCTCCTCGCACCGTTGCACTCTGGCTCCCATACTTGAGGATCTCCACCGAGACCGACTCGACCTGGCCTTGATCTCTCACCCGCCAGACGATCGGTGTGGATCCCACTTGGGAGATCGCTCCCATCGGAATCGATAAACCTTGGTCTTCTCGGCGTTCAATCACCACGTTGGCACTCATCCCAATGGCCAGATCCACGGGAGGATCGATCAGGGTAAATTTCGCATCGTAGGTTCTAGACACCGGGTCGGCAATCGGCGAGATTTCCCGAAGGATGCAGGCGACTTTGACGCCGGGAGTCGACCAGAATTCGACGTAAGCCTTGCTCTGATGCACCGAGGGCTGCATCGATTCGGGAATACTCACCGCCGCCTCGAGTTCGTTGCCATGGACCCACTGAAGAACACTTTGCCCAGGGGTGATGACCTGACCTACCTCAGCCATCAATTGAGTGACCAACCCGTCTTGATCCGTCGTGAGTTCAGAGTATTGGCGCTGGTTCTTGGCAAGGGTCTCTCGGTTGCTGGCCGCCTGCAACCGAGACCTCGCGGTATCCCTCGCCGCGACGGCCAGATCATGATCGGATTGAGATGTCGATCGGGTCTTGATCAAATCCGCCAAGCGCCGCTCCTCGGCCTCGATCTGCACGAGTTGCGATCTGGCTGCGGCCAAGTCGGCTTGGGCAACCTGGAGCTGCAAGTCAAAGTCCGTCGGATCGAGCCTGAAGAGGACCTGCCCTTTTTTGACATGCTGCCCTACCTCGACGAACCTCTCGACGATCTTTCCGGCTACGCGAAAACCCAATAGGCTTTGATATCGGGCTTGAAGCGTTCCTGAGAACGAACGTTGACCCGATAGCGTTAAGCTAGGGTCGGGAATTTGATAAGCTCGAACCAACAGCTCGGTCCCGTTCTGAAGGCTCGTGAAGGCCGGGCTGAGCGAACCGAGAGGCTCGGCCGTCTTGTGCGAAAGCAACATCGACCCGGCAAGCAACGCCATAAGCATCGCGGCTGCTCCCCAACGCATCCATCGACTCTCGAGGATGCCACCGGACTTCAAAGTCGACTTCTTCGAATCGTAAACGTCGCTGGTCGCCAACTCTCTTGGCTCGGTCATCGAATCGGAGTCCTGGTTCAAAGGGAGCAGTTGGCTCATCGGTACTCTCGCTGAATCTGTTCGAATTGTGGATGAAACTCAGCCGAAAGCTCATCGACCATCCCGAGATACTCCTCGACGCTGTGAATCGGCTGCCAACCAAACCCATTGAGCAATTGACAGCAATGAATCCTCGTCGAGCGAATCGGATCGATGATGCCCAAGGCGGTCAGTGAGGGGCTGCTGGCCGTGAGAATCTGAGACCCAAAAGTGATCGCCCAGAGCCCAAAAACCATCTCCTCGGGAGACATCCGCTCAAGGGTCGGCAAGTCCCCCATGGCTTGGCCCTCACGCACCAGCTCGCTGACGATCTGCATGCAACCGGCCTCGCAGTTGCGGATCAAGGTTTGGCGATCGGGCGAAGATTTATCCCAAATGTTCGAATGCCGCATCCACTGCTCGACCTGAAACTCCTCGGTGCAACGTTGCGTGTAAAACTCACTGGCCAAACCGATGGCCATGATGCGTCTTCGCGCAAGTCCCGTGCCGCTAGCGGCCTTCTGAAAAAGTTTTTGCCTAAGCCGCATCGCCTCGAGTGCCAGCGCCAAGACAATCTCTTCTTTGTTGGAGAAATGCCCGTAAATGGTCCCTTTGGCGTACTCCATCAGCGAGGCGACGCGATCCATCGTCAAGGCTTGGAAGCCCTCGGCCAACAAAATCGGCTTGGCCACACGCAGGATCTCCCGCGTCCGTTCCTGAATTTCTCGTTGTTTTCGCGACAGTTCGACCATTGCGTCAATTATTGACGCCTCGTCAGATTTTACAAGTTTCCATTTGGCCAAGATTGTCCAAAAATCAGAGAATACCTCGTTGGTGTTCTAGGTTATAAAAGGGGGCTTGTCCTCGGATCGGGAACTTTGTCCCCGGTTGCGGGTTCCAAATCCTTAGCCTTCAACATCAACCGCCTTGCGCATCCACCGACTCACAGAGAGGTTTTCCGCGATGAAACGTCCGACATTTCATGCTGTTTCTGGATGGTCCCCAACCCTCCTTGCGACGATCTTGTTCGCGATCTTGTTCGTATTGGCAAGCGGCCCAGGCATCTTGACTACTGGTGCTTGGACGACTGGCACCTGGACCAATAGTGCCCTTGGCCAGGACTCGAACGAAACGGTCCCCAAGGAAACAAAGAAAGCGAAAACCGAAGAGAAATCCCCTTTGTTTATGCGGGTCAGCCAGACCGATGCCGGGCAACCTCAAGCCTTGGAATGCGCCGTGGCCAAGTACAAAATCGCCTCAGGACCCTATGCCGGCGCGGTCGTCGACCTGATCGGAGCGGTTCATGTCGGGGAAAAGTCGTACTATCAGCGGCTCAATAGCATGTTCAAGTCTTACGAAGCCATCCTTTACGAGCTGGTCGCCGAGTCGACCGACAAGCCGAATAAATCCGAGCGCCGCCGTGGTGGAAATCCCATCAGCTCGATTCAAACAGGGATGAAGGATGCACTGAAGCTCTCGTTCCAGCTCGAAGAAATCGACTATCGAGCCAAGAACTTTGTCCATGCCGATATGAATCCGAGCGAATTCAGCGACGATATGGCCAAACGAAAAGACGGGATCATCTCCATGGCCGCCCGACTCATGGGGGCAGGATTCGCCATGCAAAGCTCCAAAAAGAACAGCGACGCCCAAGCCGAAATGACCGCTGCGATGCTCAGCCGAGACCCCTTGAAATTGCGACGGGCGATGGCCAATCAATTCGAATCGCTGGACAATCAGATGGTTGGGATTGCAGATAAAGACGGAAAGAGTACCCTTCTGACCGAGCGGAACGCCAAAGCGTTTTCGGTGCTCGAGGAGCAACTCAAGGCTGGCAAACGCAAGCTCGGGGTCTTCTACGGAGCAGGGCACTTTCCCGACATGCACGATCGTTTGATCAAGGACTTTGGTGCAGAGCTCATCGAAACCGATTGGGTCGAGGCGTGGAACTTACGCACCGATGCGGTCAAGTAATCGTGAGCCGTCGCGGCCTCCGCTGATCCCCTTTAACGATCCATGGTCTTTCGATGGCTATTCCGCGCGTTGCAATTGTAGGCCGACCCAATGTCGGCAAAAGTTCGATCTTTAATTGGCTCGACGGTCGTCGCCTAGCGATCGTCGAAGACTTTGCCGGGGTCACCCGAGATCGCCTTGCGACCCTGATCGAACATGAAGGCCGCCACTTCGAATTGATCGATACCGGTGGAATCGGAATCGAGGATGTTGATAATCTGACCGACCAAGTCGAAATGCAGATCCTCACGGCCATCGAAGAAGCCGACGTGCTCCTCTTTGTCGTCGACTCGCGCAGCGGATTGGTCCCCCTGGACTCCGAGGTGGCCGATCGACTCCGTAAAGTCAACAAACCGATCCTGCTTGTCGCCAACAAAACCGACAGCCAATCCCAAGACTCCAACGCCGACGAATTCCATCGCCTCGGATACGGCGATCTGATGCGCGTGAGTGTTCTGCAGAATCGATACAAGTCCGATCTGCTCGCCTGGATCATCGAGCACCTACCGGAATTCGACGCGTCGGCCGAGGAAATCGAACCCCCGACGATGAAGGTCGCTATCGTCGGTCGTCGAAACGTGGGCAAAAGCACCTTCGTCAACACCCTGGTCAACGAGGAACGATGCATCGTCAGCGAAGTCCCAGGCACCACTCGCGATAGCGTCGATGTGATGTTCGAACTCGACGCCCACAAGTTCATGGCGATCGATACCCCAGGGCTACGCCGAAGCAAAAGCGTCAAAACCAACATCGATTGGTATGGAACCCACCGTGCCCAACGCAGCATCCGACGCGCCGATGTGGTGCTCCTGTTCTTCGATTGCACCGAGCAGATGAGCAAAGTCGACAAACAACTCGCTCACTACATTCACGATGAGTTCAAACCCTGCATCTTCGTGATCAACAAATGGGACAAACTCACAGGCCAAATCCCAACCGAACGATGGGTCGAATACATCCGCGAACACTTTCCGACCATGGCCTATTGCCCAATCGCTTTCATCACCGGGCAGACAGGTAAAAACGTCAAAACGCTCCTGAACCACGCGCAAATGCTCTTCAAGCAGTCCAAGGAACGGATCTCGACGAGCATGCTCAACAAACTCGTTCAAGCCGCCTTGGAAAGGCACGAACCACCCCTCTACCAACTCAAACGACCAAGAATCTACTACGCGACCCAAGTTGCATCGCAACCTCCTACCATCGTTCTGGTTTGCAATTCCACCCAAGGCTTCTCGAACCAATACCGAAGGTACCTCTTGAACTTCCTCAGAGATCACCTTCCGTTTGGCGAAATCCCTATCAAGCTCTACCTGCAACCACGCAAGAGAGATGACGATCGGGATGACATCCAAACGAATCAACGTCCAAGTCGCAACGCAAAACCCGGCGAACAATGGGAAGGTGCCTTCGACGACCAAGAACGCGGCTCGAACTCCTACGGCGAATCGGGCTTCGAAGGCATCGATCTCGAGGATGACGATGAGCTCGAGGATGACGATGTCGAGCTCGAAGACGAAGATGAGCTCGAAGACGAAGATGAGCTCGATGATGAAGATGGGCTCGATGATGAAGATGAGCTAGAGGATGATGATGAGCTAGACGATGAAGATGCCCCTCAAGGGGATCAAGCCATCTCCCCTCCAAAAACTCAGACTCCTGATTCCACCAAGAAAGACGCCAAGGAATAGCTCCCATGCCCTCGGTCGCTCAACTCACGATCGGATACGCCGGGCTGGGAAATATGGGAATGCCCGGAGCAAAGCACCTGTACTCCGCCGGTGCGAATCTTAAGGTTTGGAATCGATCCGACGCCCCTGCGATCGAAGCTCAAAACGCAGGGTTAACCCGAGCCGAATCTCTCAAAGAACTCGCCGAACATGCCACCGGGGGAATCGTTTGCCTGAACCTTGCCAACACCCAAGCCGTCGAGTCGGTCGTCTTCGGACCAGGCGGCCTGGCGCAGTTCTGCTCGCCAGAGACCTTGTTTATCGACTTTGGAACCTCAAGTGTTCTCTCCACCAAAGAGTTCGCTAAACAAAGGCGGTGGGTCGATGCTCCAGTCAGTGGAGGACAACTCGGCGCCCAAGCCGCCAGTTTGTCGATCATGGCCGGCGGGGATCCAGAAAACTTCCAACAGGCCCTACCCGTCCTTGAGACCGTCGGGAAACGGATCACTCACCTCGGCCCACCAGGATCCGGCCAAGTCGCCAAACTGGCCAACCAACTCATTGTCGCCCAAACCATCGACGCGGTGGCCCAAGCCATCCGCTTGGCCGAACTGGCCGGCGTGGATCCGAAACTCCTGCGAGACGCACTCCTGGGCGGCTTTGCCGAAAGCCGAATACTTCAACTCCACGGCGATCGGATGATCCGACGGGATTTTCAGCCCGGAGGAAGGTCCGAGCTGCAACTCAAAGATGTGCGACTGATCTGCGAATTGGCTCAAAACGTCGGACTCAAATCCGAAACCCTCGACCATTGCCGCCATCAATGGGAATTGCTTGTCGATCAACTCGGGCTCGGGCAACTGGACCACTCGGGATTGTTCAAGCTCTACGAATAACGGAAAAACGGCTCGGGAATCACTATACTGAAGCGATCCTTCAGGTGCTCTCGGGACCCTCGATCATGAAAAAAAACGCGATTCGTATTCTGGCTCTGCTGTTTTGCCTCGGTGTGGCAATCGATGCTATTCCCGAATCCTACGCGTGGGCCTCGAAATGGAAAGCTTGGGTCCATCCGGCCCTGAGAACCCTTGGACTCTCCCAAGGTGATTGGCCCTTGTTTGCCCCCAATCCAGTCCTCAACAACGGCGTGCTGGTCGGAGAAGTCACCGATCAGTCAGGTAATCCAGGAACCTGGACATCCATCGATTGGCAAACCGCTTCGGTCTGGACCAAGTTCCATCGGTTTCGGCACATGAACTACCTCCAACGGCTACCCTACAACCATCTGGCGGCAAACGATTTTGCCGACTACCTCTTGGCTTCGATCCCAGAGCGTGAGCCCGCAGTGGGCAGCGTCGCTTGGGGGCCCGAAAATCAAATGCTCGACCCCAAGCCGCTTGTCCCTCCGATGCGGGACATCAAACTCTACCACTACCGCAACACCATGGCGATCGAGGAGGGCCAAGGACTCCCGGCATTGGACCAAACCCAGTGGAGCACTCAAATCCGCTTCATCGTTCGCCGCGAGGCGATTCCATGATCGGATCCATCATCGGACTTGCACGGGCTTCTCTCCGACGATGGGATCATTTCCTCTTCGAGTCGTGCGATCCTCTTTTGGCTCCGGTCCTGCGCATCGGCTTTGCTCTGCTGATCGTGATCCAAACCTTGTGTGTCTGGCCCGATGCGGCTTATTGGTACTCCGACTCGGGCGTCCTCAAGAGCCAGACTGCCGAACAAATCCTTGGCCCCCAAGCTTGGTCCCTCTTGCACTGCTTGGATTCCGAGCCATGGATGGCTCAACTGGGACTCCTATGCCTGTTGGTCCACAGCGGACTGATGCTCCTAGGGTGTTACTCGCGGTTCCAAGTCGCTGCGATCTTTGTCTGGTTGGTTTCGTTTCAAAACCGCAATCCCTTGATCACCGACGGTGAAGACACCGTCTTTCGCATCCTGGCCTTCTTGTTGATCTGGCTCCCCCTGGACGCCAAATGGTCCGTCATGGCGCTGCGGGATTCTAAAAACGCCCACCGCACTCCGACATCCAAAGATGCTTGGGCTCTTCGCCTGATCCAGTTTCAAATGACCGTCATCTATGCGTCGACGGCCCTGTGCAAACTCGAAGGTGAAACCTGGCAAAACGGTTCCGCCGTGGGCTATGTCTCGCGTATGACCGATAACTTCGGCCGATGGATCTCGCCCGAATGGTTCGACCTGCCATGGATCACTCCCTTGGCCACCTGGGGAACGCTCGCCGTCGAAGCGTTCCTGCCATTTGGCTTGTGGATCCCCAAGATCCGCTGGTTGGCCATCGGCCTTGCTGCCCTGATGCATCTAGGGATCGAGGCTTCGATGAACCTCTTTTTGTTTCAATGGGTCATGCTCTTAGGATTGGTCTCATTTGCGGGAAAATCCAAAGCTTGAGCCTCACTCGTTCGACTCGCCCGAGCGATTCAAGAATGCTTCCCTGCGGTAGAGAAACGTCGGCAGTGCGAAACAGATTCCGACCAAGAAAATCGCAGCAAAATGCCAAGCGAAACCGCGGATCTTGAGCCGCTTGGACTCTCTGGCCATCCAGATGGTGCAGGCCGTGGCCGTGAGCATCAAATCCCAACTGAACCCGGAGATCACCCAGGTCGCAAAAGGGGCTGCAAAGAACTCAGGCCAAGCTTGCTGACCGGCCCTTGTAAAGTGGAGCCCGAAGCAAACCATCGGTAGGATCAATCCGGCAAGTGCCAATAAACCATAAACCTGTCGTATTCCCATCGGACCCATCCTTTTGCGCCAACCCTTCATGCCAAACGCCGCTTAGCTCCCGAAGAGATCCATCCGGGCTTGGCCTTTGCCGTCTTCGGTCACATAGAACGGTCTGCGCTCCACATCGAACACCGTCTTGGGGCTGATCCCAAGTGCGGTCAACAACGTCGCGTGCAAGTCGGTCACACCGATCGGATTTTCAACGGCGATGCAAGGGCGCTCGGGGGCTGTCTTCCCATAGAGGAACCCCTTCTTGACCCCGCCTCCCCACATCACGACGCTCGAGCCGGCCGTGAAGTGGCGATGCAATCCGTAATGCTTCATCTCGGTCATTTTGTCGACCTTCTCAGCCTGATCGGCCGCGTTCGAGCCGGGTTGGCCTTCCATGATCATGTCGCGACTGAATTCACTTGCCAAAACCACCAGCGTCCGATCGAGTAACCCTCGGGACTCCAAATCTAGAATCAACTGAGCGATAGGACGGTCGATCTCGGACTTCATCCTGCGGAGTGTCGTATGCCCGTCGGCATGCGTGTCCCAATGCAGGAACGGGACGTACTCGGTGGTTACCTCGACATACCGAGCTCCGGCTTCGACCAACCTACGGGCCAGCAAGCAGCCTCGTCCGAAACGGCCCGTGTCGTACTTCTCGTAACTCTCTTTAGGCTCAAGGTTGATATCGAAGGCTTCGCGCTCCTTCGATTCGAGCAAACGATACGCTCCTTCCATCGAACGGATCATCGAATCGCGATGGAAGTCGCTCATCGAATCGCGCTCGGGATGCGAGTCGGCAAGCTTGCGGTAAAAACGATGCCTGTTTTGGAATCTTGCAAGCTCCATTCCCTTCGGCGGACGGACCGACAGGGCCGCTTCCTCAGGAAAAGGCAAATTCATCGGGGCATACTCGCTTCCAAAGAAACCCGCCGTGGTGAACGCCTTGAGTTCCTCTTGCTCTCCGACCCCTTCGAGCCTCTGTCCGATGTTGATAAACGGAGGGATCACTGGGTTGTTCGGGCCCAATACCTTGGCGACCCAAGCCCCTAGATGCGGACATGCGACGGTCTGGGGTGGAACATACCCAGTGTGCCAGTGATATTGGTGGCGGGAATGCAAGATGCTACCCAAGTCTGGCTGGACATGGGAACGGATCAACGTGGCTCGATCCATGACCTTGGCCACATTCTCAAGCCCCTCACTGATTCGGATGTTGTCGACCGCCGTAGGGATCGACGGGAAGGTGCTCACGACCTGCGCGACCGGCTTGCCGACCTCAAAGGGCTCGTAATGCTTGGGATCAAAGGTATCCGGAGCCCCCATCCCACCACCCATCCACAACACGATGATCGCGTCGGCTTTGGCCTTCGGATGGAGAATCTGCGTGCCATCGGAAAGCGCATGGACAAGCCGTGGGCTACTGAGTCCTAGCGTCGCGGTCGCCGCGATGGAGAGTTGCTTGAGGAAATCTCGCCGAGCATGGGATCTCGGGGCATCGGGGTCGAATTCATAAGGATGCATCATCGGTGCTTTTCTCTGGCTTGGGGTTTCAAAGCTGTTCCTATCGGGCGATCAGCTATCGGGTTTTCAGCTAACGGGTTTTCAGCTAACGGACATACTGGAATTCAGGCAGCATCACAACCGACCACAAGATATCCTCGAGCTCGGTCACTTCCAACGTTTGGCCAATCCATTCCTCGATCGTCGCGATCTCCTCGGTCCGAGGATGCCGACTCAAGGCGTGCATATAAATCCGGTCGATCAGTTCTCGGCTAGCACCCGCCGCAGCAGCCGCATCGCCGGTTTGTGCAGATGCTCGGCGCGCGTTCCAAAGCACAGCCCCACGCTCGAGCCAATCGGCAAGCGTCTGACCGTTGGACAAATCCATCGCTTCGAGCGTCGTGAGCTCCGTCGGTCGCATACTGACAATCTGATCGCGGTTGGGACGCCCAAGGCTTCGCATGAGGGGATCGGCTTTGATCAACGAGGCCCGCACCATCGGACCGTCGAGTGGTCCACGAGCCAGCCCCATCGCGATTTCATTTTTCAATCGGCCCCCCCATGGCCCGTTAGCAACGACCGCATTTTTCCAATCGTTGACTCCCTCGGCGAACTTGCCCTGAGCATCCAGAGCCGACGCGGTGTATTTCCATCGGTCCGAGGAAGCGATCGAGACGGTACCACGCGGATCGATAAGCTTCATCTCGAAATAGAGCGCCGCGGGGTTCGGACCGTTTCCGCCGTTGATCGCCTCGACGAGGATCACGTTCTGGCCGACCCGCAGAGCGGCAATTGCGTCAAAGCTCTCGAGGCTTTCCCAGGCTTTGTCCTGGGCGATCAAACGATCGTTGATCCAAAGCCGGTACTCGTTGTCGCAGGTGATCACGCCGAAGGCTTGGTTCGGAAGCGCATCGAGCGTGAAGGTCTCCCTCAAAGCGATTTTCTCCCCTGCCGGAGGAACGCTTGGCGATCGGGCCGTATCGGACCAAATCCAGACTCCCTGAGGATCGGTTGCTTTGGGCTGCGCAGCGTCGATTTCGATCGGTTTGCCGCGTTGAATCGGTGCATCGAACTTGCTCGGCGCCGATCCGGTCAGTTGCCAGACCGCATCGACAAACTGCTCGGCGGTCATCCTCCGAGCGCGGGGGCCTTGGTAAGCATAGGCCACCGTGGATTCCCTCTCTTCGAGCCGTTCGGACTCGGCTCGATAAGCCTCCGAGGAGGCGATCGTAAAGAGTAGCTCCTTGAGGTTGTACCCGTGGTCGACAAAGTCGACTGCCAAATGATCGAGCAAATCCTCGTTCCAAGGTTGGCTTTGCATCGCATCGGTAGGATGAACGATCCCGTAGCCCATCATCCGGTGCCAAAATCGATTGACGATGGTTCGCGAAAATCGACCGTTTTGAGGGTGGGTCATCAAGCCTGCGAGCTGCTTCAACCGCTCCGGTTGGGCCGCTTGTGCGTCGATCTTCCCGAGCTCTTCAAAGAGCCAACCGGGACTGGCCGTCTGACCGATCGGCTTATCGCAACGATGGATCTGCAACGGGCTGTTCGAATAGACGGCCGCCAGTCCGTAAGCGTCCTTGAGGGTCCAGCGATCGATGAAACTATCGTGGCATGAAGCGCATTTGAGGTTGATCCCCAGGAATGCTTGTCCGAGACTCTGCGCGAACTGAATCTCGACGGTTTGTCCAGCGCTGACCTCGCCACGCCATCGGATGCCGTTGGCAAATCCAGCGCTTTCACCAGAAAGGGGCGCAATCAACTCGCGGGCCATCGCATCGTAAGGCTTATTGTTGATCAACGCCTCGTAGAGCCACTTGGAGATCTGCGTCCGGCCTCCGGTGATGAACCCGGTTCCGGAATAGTCGTTTCGCAACTGATCGTTCCAAAACGTCAACCAATGCTCGGTGTACTCGATTTCCCGATCGAGCAACGAACGGATCAGTTTCACACGTTTGTCCGCCGTCGGATCGGCCAGGAACGCTTGGGTCTGCTCAGGGGTTGGCAAAAGTCCGATCAAATCCAGGTACAAACGCCGGACAAAAACCTCGTCCTTGATCGATCCGAGCGGAGCGAGCGAGCGAGCAGCGCGGTCGGCATCGAGGATACGATCGATCGGATGGGTACGATCCGGCGAACTCGGAGCCGGAAGCTCTGGCCGCCTGGGCAGCAGAGGTGGCTCGTAACCTTGTGCCCCAAATGAAAAACCCTGCTCCCACGGCAGACCGGCCCGGACCCATTGCTCGATTGCAGCGATCTCTGCCGCGCTAAGGCCCGGACCCTCAGGGGGCATCCGCAAGTCGGGATCCTTGGTCGTCACCCTGGTGAGCAGCTCGCTGGTGGACCTGTCTTTGCTGAGCACCTCGGCTCCGGATTCACCCCCCGCGAGCATCGATTCGCGGGAGTTGAGCGACAGGCCACCTTTCTTTTGATCCCCCGTATGGCACTCGGCGCAGTGTTTCTTGAGCACTGGTAGGACCTTGTGGGCAAAATCAAAAGGCTCCTGGCCAATCGACTCGCCGCGCAAAAATCCAAAGCCCAGCACGCATCCTAACGCTGCTGAAAACCATGGAGCAAACGGTCGACTTAAGAGGGTTTTGAACATCGATTTGGAAGGAATTACAGGATGGGTTGTCGGAGAGAGTCGGTTCGAAACAACATGGTATTGTAGCACGCACAGGCCACGCCGACTAAAGCAAACCCAAAGGTGCCGCACCGGGAATCACCATGATCTTCCCATCACCCATTCGACCCGTCTTGCAGGCTGCCTCGAGCAGCTCGAGCACCTCCTCGAGCCTGAGTGCATCGACCCAGATCGACAACTCGACCTTGGGCAAAAACGCCAGCTCGAAATCGCTGCCAGAGTAACGATCGAGCATGTTCTTCTGACGACCAAAACCCTTGACCTCTTTGATCAAAAGCGATTCGATCGGCGCGAGCTTGAGACTGTCGAGCAAGGCCTCGACCAGATGCGGACGGACAACCGCCAGAATCAGTTTCCATTTGCTATCTTCTTCCGCGTTTTGCACGTTCCGACTCCGATCGCATCGCTTGGTGTCCAGCCCCCTACAAACCGCCCAAAGGCCCCAGTCTGAATCCCTTTGGGATCAAACTTCCGGCCTTTCCATTTCGAATTCCTGCGGCTAATATCTTAACATTGTTTTCTGGGTTCCAACCACTCTGCAACCCACCCCGATTGCAACGAATCCGAAACTTCGACCACTCTACTAAGTCGCTAGCCTCTCCGAGTCACCTGCCGTGCCTTACGCTCAGATCGGTCCCATCGCGGTCCACTTTCCCTCCCAAATCGAAACGGCCGATGTGTGGGCAGCCGAGCACCCTGAATGGCATATTCAGGAATTGATCGAAAAAACCGGGATCGAACAACGCTTCATCGCCGCTGCGAACGAAACGGCCAGCGATCTGGCTTATCAAGCCTGCACCAAACTTTTTGAGCAAAACAACATCGATCCGCGGTCGATCGATTACCTGATGCTCTGCACCCAATCGCCCGACTACCCGTTGCCTACCACCGCATGCCTGCTCCAAGATCGCATCGGTATGCGTACCAATGCAGGTGCCATGGACTTCAACCTGGGCTGCTCGGGCTACGTCTACGGACTCGGGCTTGCCGAAGGCCTCATCGCTAGCCAACAGTGCAAACGAATCCTCCTGGTAACGGCCGAAACTTACACCAAATTCATCGACCCAGACGATCGCGCCCTGCGGCCAATCTTCAGCGATGCGGCCGCAGCGACCCTGATCGAATGCTCACCGACCCCCACGCTCTTGGGCTTCGAATTCGGTACCGATGGCAAAGGTGCCAACACCCTGATCGTCGGCGACGGGGGAGCCCGAGGCAGCGAGCAAGCGATCCAGCCCAAACGACGCCGACGCTGGAACAGCCGTCTGTACATGGACGGACAGAGCCTGATGGATTTCTCGGTCGTGGCCATCCCGGATTTGGTCCGCAGCATCCTCTCGAAATCCCAGCTTACTCTCCCCCAGATCGACCGACTCCTGATGCATCAAGCGACCCGCAAAATGCTCGAAATGCTTCAGCGAGCCCTCGAGGTCGATGCAACCAAACTGCCGATCCGATTGGCCAACCGAGGAAACACAGTCTCCTCGACCCTGCCGATCCTCATCGACGATTTGCGCCGCGAAGGAGTCCTACGAGCCAACCAAAACCATATGCTCGTCGGTTTCGGCGTAGGATGGTCCTGGGCCGGCTGCGTTTGGAAAACCTAATGGTTACATTTACCCCCTAGCATGCGGTTGGAAAATCAGGCTCTTTTGCTGTTCATTTCAACCATCGTCCTAGGCACGCACCCCATGCTGACCTCTCTCCGAGCACCGACCGAGCCTCTCATGGTCCATAACGCGGTCGATCCGAAACCCACGAGCCAACCGACGCTGAGCGTCGGTGCGGTGGCCTATTTGAACACCAAACCCCTCATCTTTGGACTCCAGGATCGCCTCGAAGGCTTCGCCGATCTCCATCTTGCCCTGCCGAGCCAACTCGCTAGCCAAATGCAAGACCATCGCCTCGACATAGGACTCATCCCCGTCGTCGAGTACTTGCGAAACCGAAACGACTACAGGCTCATCAGCGACGCAGGAATCGCCTGCCGCGGCCCGGTCTGGTCGGTGCGAATCCTCTTCCGCGTTCCCCCGGAACAGGTCCGCTCGTTGGGGACCGACGAAGGATCCCGAACCAGCATCGCACTTTCCCAAGTTCTCCTGGCCAGCCGCTTCGGTCGACTCCCGGAACTGATCCCCTTCCCGATCCACTCCGAGCCCAAGGACTGCCCGGCCGACGCGGTCTTGGTCATCGGCGATCGAGCGATGAACCCCGAACGCTTCCGGTCCGATTTCTTCTTCGACTGGGACCTGGGTGAAGAATGGTTCCGCGAGACCGGGCTCCCCTTTGTCTTTGCGATGTGGGTAGCTCGTCACTCCGACCTAGATGATCCGCGAATCATCGAAGCGCTAGAGGCCAGCCGCGATGAGGGCTGCCGGAATGTCGATGCGATCATCGCCAAATACGCCAAAAGCTACGGACTGAGCGACGCGGCTTGCAGAGAATACCTCACGCATTACCTCCAATTCCGAATCGGTAGCCTCGAGCGCCAAGGTCTCGAGGAGTTTTCGCGCCGTTGCACCCAACTAGGGCTTGCTTGACTAGGTACAATGCGGAACAACCTCCAATCTCCAACCGGCAAAACATGATCGCAACTTCAAACTCCAGTGTTCGCTCGATTCTCGATAAAGCGATCGCAGGACAACGTATTTCCTGCCAAGAAGCTTTGGTCCTCCTCCAGAGCGCCGACCTGAGCGCCCTCGGCCAAGCAGCGCAGGCTGTCACCAACCGCCTTCACCCCGAGAACTACCGTACCTACAACATCGATCGGAACATCAACTACACCAACGTCTGCACCGCCGTCTGCGACTTCTGCGCGTTTTACCGAACCCCGAAAAGCGACGAAGGCTACGTCCTGGATAGACAGGAACTGCTCGAGAAGATCCAGGAAACCGTCGATCTCGGCGGCAACCAAATCCTCATGCAAGGTGGCTTGCACCCCCACTTCAAACTCGAGTGGTACGAAGAGCTTCTCGGGGATATCAAATCCAGATTCCCCAACGTCAATGTACACGGATTTAGCCCGCCGGAACTCCACCATTTCACCAAAGTCAACAAGCTCTCGATCGAAACGGTACTCGGAAGGCTCAAGCAGGCTGGTCTAGGAAGCATTCCAGGGGGAGGAGCCGAAATCCTCGTCGACCGAGTCCGCTCGGCAATCACACGCGGCAAAGTGATGACCGACGATTGGCTCAATGTCATGCGAGTCTGGCATGAAATGGGTGGCATCAGTTCGGCAACGATGATGTTCGGACACGCCGAAACCCTCGCAGAACGTATCGAACACCTCGACCGACTCCGAAGCCTTCAGGACCAGACCCAAGGCTTTACCGCCTTCATCTGCTGGACCTTCCAGCCCGAAAACACCCAGATGAGCCACATCCCTCCGTCCGGCTCGTTCGAGTACCTGAAAACCCAAGCCGTCGCGCGATTGTTCCTCGATAACATCCCGAACATTCAAAGCAGTTGGGTCACCCAAGGACTCAAGATCGGTCAACTGGCCCTCCTCTTTGGCGCCAACGACATGGGCTCCTTGATGCTCGAGGAAAACGTCGTCGCCGAAGCCGGCACAGTTCACTTCTTGACGCTCGATCAGATCCGCGATGCGATCAGCGAACTGGGTTATATCCCTCGCCAACGAGACGTGTTTTATCACCTGCTCGACGAAGCCTTCGAGCAAAAAGCGGTCGAAGCCAACAGGGCGAACAAACCGATCGAAAAGCAGTTGACCAACCTCGGACCGCTGATCGATAAGTGACCGCTCGGGACGGATCAACTGAGCATGTTTTGAATACCCAAGACCGAATGAAGCGCCGAGAGAAAACCTTCGGTGTCATTCTTCCAAGCCACCTCGGTTGCCGTCTGAGTCCGAAGGTCCTTGATCTGCACGAGGCCTTCGTCGAGTTCACGCGCACCGGCGATCAGCGCAACTAAAAATCCACGCTGGTCGGCGTACTTCAATTGCTGACCGAGCTTCTTGGCCTCTGGATAGACCTCTGCGGATATTCCAGCCGAGCGAACCACCGCCGCAAGCGCAAAATAGTCGTTGATCCGATCGGGGTCAAAGAGCGGAATGAAAACGTCCGCAGCCCTCGGCGACTCTTGGAATCGATCCAGCTTTTCCAAGGCGGCCAGCAAACGGTCCAAGCCCAGCGAGGCCCCGATGCCCGGAAGCGGTTGCTTGGTAAAGAGCCCGGTGAGGTTATCGTACCGGCCACCGCTACAGACGCTCCCGATGCGAGGCAATTCGAGCAAAGTGGTTTCAAAAATGATCCCTGTGTAGTAATCGAGCCCTCGGGCGATCGAGACATCGATCTCGAATCGTGATGCCGGAACGCCTGCGGCTTGCAAGGCTCGCGTTACGACCGAAAGCCTTTCGATCCCTTGGCTAGCCAGCGGGTTTGAACCGAGCATCGCTGCGAGCTTCGAGAGTACTTCGTCATGGGTCCCCTGAACCTGCGCGAATCGAAAGATCGCTTCGATCGATTCGGGCCCAATGCCGACTTGAGACAACTCCTTGGAGACACCCTCGGGACCGACCTTGTCGAGTTTGTCCAATGCCCTCAAGACGGCTGTCGATTTCTCCTTGAGGTCCAAGGTTTCAAGAAGGCCGCTGAGGATCTGTCGATTGTTGATTCGGATCCGAAAGTCTTGGATGCCGATCTCCAGAAGCAGTTCATGGATAACCAGAGCCGTTTCGATGTCCGAGACGACCCCCGTCGTGCCGATCGTATCGAAATCGCACTGGACGAATTCGCGAAATCGTCCGTCCTGGGGGTTCTCCCCCCGCCAGACCGGAGCAATGTGGTACCGCTTGAACGGAACCCCAAGCTCGTGGATATGCTGGGCAGCAAACCGAGCCAAAGGGACCGTCAGGTCAAATCGCATACCGACCTGCCGCCCCCCGGCGTCGACGAAGTGGTACATCTGGCGGTCGGTTTCCTCGGAGCCCTTGCCCGTAAGGATTTCGAGGTACTCCAAGGCAGGGGTATCGATCGGCAGAAAACCGTAGCGGCGGTAGACCCGCTTGGCGATTTCCATGAGCTTCTCCCGCTGGACCATCTTGGCCGGAAGGAAATCGCGAAAACCCTTGAGAGTCCGGGGTTCGATAAGTGGCATTGGGATGGATTCTTCGGTTCGGGGGGTTCGGGGGATTCAGGAGTTTCGCTTGGGGGTGCCTTCGGAGCGGACGGCGATTATAGGAAAGAATCACCGAGAGGACCAACGCCTGTTTGGAAAAGCGATCCTGGCAGCCTCACATTGGGCTTGTCCCGAATGGAGGCCAAGAAGCGGATAACCGGCGGGACCACATCGGATGAATCCGCTACGTGCACGCACGGCCTCGGAGGACCGTGCTACGGACATGAGCAAAGCGATCGCCTTTTTCTCTGACACCGCACCCGTCGGCAAAACCCCTCCCACACTTGAACTTTTCCGCTTATTTTCCGCCAACCCCCAAGTTGGACACCTGGTTTTTGAGAGTGCAATCACTGCTCAAAAAACCAGCATCTTTAAAACACCCCTCTTTCGGGGGGATGCGCGATTTCTATGCAGTGCTATCAAAAGCCCCTAAAGTATTGCCAGCATTGAGTTTGCGCCAAGGGGCTTGCCGGGGTCGTCAGTATTGTCGCGAGTCCGCCGGAAGGAGCCTTGGGATTCGCTAGCCATGCGAAACAGAGGGACCGTCAAGTGGAGGATCGGTCCCCGCGTACGGTCGGCGAGGGCTCGGTCACTCTCGAAATGAACTGACCTTGCCATTCGCAACCATCGCACCGAGAGGTGCCAGGAAGGTAATCTGTTATGAGCCAAGCAACAAGCAACGGAATGTCGGACGCAGGATCGCTCGCAAGCGGAGAGAAACTCGCCGCCGATATGGTTGTGTTTAATTCCGTTGCCAAAGAACTTCGCGACAAAGTATGCGGATCGACGAAATTCGAAGACCGTTGCCATTGGGTACAGCAAGTCGCCGCCGAACTCTTCGGCGTAGCCCCTACCTGGACGGCTTTCTACCGCGAAACCCTCGGCGTCGACGGGATCGCGCACTGCATCTTTGCCTCCCCCGAAGAATTCCGCCACTACGAGTCGACCGAGTCGCACTCGAAGGTCTTGGAAATGCTGACCGTCCTGCGATCCCGTGATCTGCCCGACTGCGATCCGACCGAGACGCTCCGAATGATCACCGTGCGGATCCCAAAGAGCTTGCACGATCGAATTTGCAAGGAAGCCAACGAGCTCGATGTGAGCGTCAACAAGCTCTGCATCACCCGTATGCTCCAAAAAGTCGACACCTCCATGCTCCCCATTTCCGCCAAAAAGCGACGAGGACGACGCCCCGGCGCTGAATACCACAAAACTCCAGCCAACCCCCTGGAAGCCTCCTTGGTGGCCTCAGCACCCCTCACCTTCGAACCGCTCAACGCAACCCTCTGATCCCGAGCCTGTGCCGACGAAGCTCTTCTGCGCGGACGTCGCTCTATGGTATAATCCTAGCGTCGGGAGGCTGGGCAATCGCTCCTCGGTCCGTTTCCTCGCGAAACGGTCCCGAGGGGAGGAAAGTCCGGGCTCCAACGAGCAAGATGGTCGATAACGTCGACCGGTCGTAAGGCCAGGGAAAGTGCAACAGAAAGATACCGCCAGAGCCGCAAGGTTTCGGTAAGGGTGAAATGGTGGGGTAAGAGCCCACCAGGGGACGGGTGACTGCTCCCCTCGGTAAACCCCATCTGGAGCAAGATCCAACAGAGTGAGGCGCTCGATTTCGAGCGCCGCATCCGGCTCGTGATGCCAACACTCGGGTAGATCGCTCGAGCCGCCGAGCAATCGGCGGCCTAGATGAATGATTGCCCTTGGCGATCCAATCGCCATGACAGAACCCGGCTTACAGGCCTCCCGACTTTTTTACCGATCAACGAGCTGACCACCGAGCCGATGGCACCCCCCAAACCATCCCCACCCCTAGGACCTGACAACTCCGCGTTGACCTATGCAGTCCTGCTGGAACTCTCGCTCGGCCTAAGTGCGATCCTCATCGGTCTGTTCCTGGGCGTCAATCCCCGCCAAGACCTCCCGGCCTGGTGGGACGGGCCCGCGATCGTCAAAAGCCTCGGTATCGGAGTCCTCGTCGGCTCGGCATTCGCACTAGGCATGGAACTTGTCTCTAGGCTCCCGATCCGCTCGATCCAAAAACTCGAACGCTCGATGCAATCGCAACTCCATTTGCTCCTTGGACCCATGAGTGTCCCGGACCTGCTTCTTCTATCCCTCAGCGCCGGGATCGGAGAGGAACTCCTCTTCCGAGGGTTGATTCAAGGCTGGTGGATGTCGCTTTCCGAAACCCTGTCGTTCCTTGAGTCACTGCCGGGGATGGCCATCTCGGCGGTCTGCTTTGGCTTTGCACATCCGCTGAGTAAAACCTACATCGTCCTTGCCACCCTAGCTGGCTTTTTGTTTGCCATCCTGTACTGGGCAACCCGCGATTTGCTCGCCTGTGTCTTGGCGCATGCGATCTACGATGCCATCATTTGCGTCTACTGGAAATGGACCCAATCCCAACTCGCCAAAAAGAATCCAATCGATGTTTAGCGAGATCTTCCCCGATCCGTCGATGTTGTTCCGCTTCAAGATCGACATCCAGCGATTGCAAAACCAAGTCCTGGACTTTTCCGACATCGATCATTGGGGATTAAACAGCACCTATCGTATGCCACCGATCGAGCAACTCGGTGGCCAAGAGCATCCGATCGATGCAAGGCTCGCTTGGAACGAACAGGGACTATTTCTGCAAATCGATATGACGGTCTCCGACGGGTATCCTATTAACCTATCCCAAAGAAGCCATACGGTAGATGTGATGGTCAACACGCGATACAACCGCAAAATCCAACGCGAAAATGCGTTCTGTGCGTCCTTCTCGTTTTTCCGGACGCCGTTCTTTCGCCGCACTCGCTACGCCGACCCCAAAAGCGGCGCCCAACGCATGCTGGCCTGCGTAAAAAGCCCCCGACCCCATCAAGACCAAACCGAGGACCCGAATCAAGCGGCGATCGTCGGTTGGGCACGCGCTTGGGATTCCGGACTGACTTCATGGGTTCGCATCAGTCCTCAAGCGATGCATGAGTTTCGGCCAGATGAATTTCCCGACATCGGTCTGTACTTCCGCAGCACGATTTCACACTACGACGATCCCACCGCAAACAGAAAACCCCACCAAGAATCGAGCATGGTCCACCGCCAAAAGATATCCGATCGAGATATTCCAAGTCTCTACACCCATTGCCGATTGATCGAACCATCTCCAAATAAAGAACCGCGCTCCTGACTTCCATCTGCCTGACATTGCTCAAGACCCTACCTTCCGCAGAATTGCATGTCGATGCCTCTGCGCTGTCCTTGGATCGCTTGCGCAATCTCTCGAAATCTCAAATCGCCGATCTCTCCCTCGATTCGAACCTTGGACCGATCCGTCTGGCCGAGCTATTCGAAATCGACCTAAATACATCTCCTTGCAATCCCACCGGTCCAACCGAATCCTGGAGCGACGATGCGCTGATCCTACGCGGACCATTGAATCATTTCCGAGGGCTTTGCGCCTCGACAGCCTCAGGCACCACCGTCGTTCTCGGCGATGTTGGGGACGATTTTGCCAAGAGCCAACGCGGTGGCAATCTCTTCGTCGATGGCTCCGTGGGGCAAAGGGCCCTAGCCGACAAACGGGACGGATTGGCCTTGATTCGCTCCGACGCCGGCGACAACTTTGGCTGCCCCTTGCCAGGAAAACTCCAAGGCATCCAAGGTGGAGATTCGATCGTACTTGGAAACCTCGGCCATCGCGCCTGCGAACGCATGCGCCGTGGAACGCTCTGCGTTGCAGGAAACGTCGGAAACCACCTTGCCCATCAATGGATCGCCGGAACCATCTTGGCCATGGGAACGCTTGGACCTCATTTCGGGACCCAGATGCGTCGCGGTTCTCTGATCGTGCCATCGAAACGACCCGAATCCCCCGGCGCGTCCCTCTCGCCATACCGGCCATTGGAACTGAGCTTCCTGCCGATCCTCTGGCGTTACCTCCATCGGTTGATCCTTCATGCTGCAAGCTGCCCTTGGCTAGACACAGCGTTCCAAGCTCGCTGCAATCAACTCGCTTCGCAAATTCCAACTACCCCACACGTGCTTCGCTCCATCGGGGATCTTGAGTGCCAGGGGCAAGGAGAAGTCCTGGTCCTGCAAGAAAACCAACACCGGTCCGATTAGCCCCCAAGGAATCCAACAACATGACAGGTCGAAAAATCGGCATCTTCGGCGGCTCGTTCGATCCTATCCACCTAGGACATCTCCTGACGGCCGATCAGTTTTGCAGCGAACTTTCGCTCGACCTTGTCAAACTCATCCCGGCAAAAATCTCTCCCTTCAAACAAGGCTATACCCCGACGGCAGATAAGCATCGCCTCGAAATGCTCAAACTCGCCATCGGCGCTCACCCAAAACTCCAGGTCGATGAGATCGAACTCCAACGCGGCGGGGTTAGCTTCACGATCGACACCGTTCTAGACCTGCAACGCAACGAACCCGATGCGACGTGGTATCTGCTCATCGGTGCAGACTCGCTCAAGGATTTCAAGAAATGGAAATCCCCAAACGAACTTCTCAAAGTCGTTCAATTGGTCGTCGCACGGCGAGGCGGTTTCCCCGAACCGGACTGGTCAGAACTCGCCGGTTTGGCTCCCCCTGATCGACTCCTGGACATCGAAAAACTCCGCTTGGATCTCCCGGTCATGGAGATCTCCTCGACGGCAGTCCGCCAGAGAATCGAACAAAACCGCAGCATCCGCTACCTCGTTCCCGCAGCGGTCGAGGTCTATATCCAAGAACACCGACTTTATCAGCGATCGACCGATACCTCCGCGGCGCGACCGACGTAGTGCAATACTTGATTGGCCGCAAGCGACCCGGAACGCAAGGCCCCTTCCATCGTCGCCGGCCAACCCGTCGCAGTCCAATCCCCCGCGAGAAACAATCCTTGTGCTCCAAAGGTGGCCGTATCGAGCCGACTTTGGTCATGCCCCCTAGATACCGAAAAAACCGACTGCGGATCGGTCACCACTTTGCCCCGCAACAACTTCGCTCCGGAATTCCCAAGCTCCGGAAACACCTCTCGAAGATCGGCTTCCACCGATCGCAAAACCGCCTCGGTGTCTCCCTTGGGCAAATCGCGTGAACCGCTGATGACGATCTGATAATAATGCTCGGAAGCCTTGGGATCGGACTCGCCAGGTCCCGGAAATACCCATTGGCAAAGTCGATCGATCAAGATCGCATGCGGGTCGCTGAACCACTTCTTGGACCACCAAGTATGCACCCCGGTGATCGGTGCGGATTCCAACCCTTGAACATCGCTGAGCGTTTTTGTAGCCCCAGGCAAATGCTCCAGCCCCGCATCCCTCAAGATCGTCCCCAAACGATGCCAGGGAACGGCAAGGACGACCGCTTGGAACTCTGGCAACTCAGGCAGCTTCGATGCCGGATCGCTTTTGGACTTCATACCAAGAATCCAAGTCCCCGAAGGGTTGCGACTGAGCCCTTCGACCGCTTGACCAACCACGAGCCGAACCCCGATTCTGGCAAGGGATTCTCGGGCGGCCTGATCGATCAACTCCGAAAGACTCCGCTGTGGAACCAACAAATGGTAAGCATCCTTGGTCGCCGCAAATCCATCGATCATCACCTTATGGACCGAACCCATCGTGATCCTCGGAAGCTGCTCTCCCAGGGCGCTGACCAAGATCGTACTCCAAAAGCTATCGATCGCATTGCGCGGTTGCCGCTGCGTCTGGAGCCACTCAAGGGCCATCTGACGCTCGAAGTCTCGAGTCGGTCGTGTCCGAATGAGCTTACCGAGCGCCGAGGCGATCGCGATGCGATCCACAGGACTCAAATCCGGCCACTTGAGCAACAGTCCCGAAAGATGAAACGGGGCTGGAAGCGGCCAGGCGGCCGCTTGGAATGGCTTGCCCGCTCGCGACCGAAACCATAGGGTCGATTGCTCTTGCCACTGATCTCTCTGGCCGGTCTCTTCGATGAATCGAATCAGTTCGCCGCAACACCGCATCCCGACATGCTGGCAATAGTCGATCGCTTGGCCACTCTGAGGGTCAATAAAGGAACCGACTCGGCCCCCGAGCCTGCTGCGGGATTCGATCAACCACGTCTCACAGCCGTGCTTGGCAAGGTGCATCGCAGCCTGAATTCCAGCGAGCCCTCCACCGACGACGGCGACCCTTGGAGCTCCATCCCACATCGCATCCGAACGGAAAGTCGTTCTGGGTTCAGGGGCGATCATCGATCGAAACCAGGGCGTAAAGGCGTGCGAAACATAGAGCTTGATTTTCTGCGGTAAACCCAACGAGGGCCGACCGACCAGTGGAGCCCTAGGATCGTCCTGGATCTGCTTAAAAATCTGATGGTAAGTCTGCCAGATCATCGCGAACATGCGCTGGCCATCGGCATCGAGATGTGAGCCAAGCCCCCTGGCTTGGTCATAGCACCCCTCGGCTCTCTGGCAATAGAGCCGCATGAGCCCATTCCAGTCTCCGAGTTTTTCGACCCCCTGGACCCCTTGCGCCAGGTTAGAGTCTCTCAACGCTTCGATCAAGGAGTCTCGGTGGAATCCGAATCGCCCAAGGTCCTCTTGGGCCAGATACATTCGGCCGCGATGGGCGTCTTCGACAAGATCGCGAAGGATGTTGGTCAACTGAAAAGCATGTCCGCAATCGACCGCCATGCGATGCTCTCTGGTCCCGGCCAGTGGAACACCCTTGGGCGACCAGATCGCCATGCAGCTTAATCCCACAGCACTTGCGACGCGGTACATGTAGGACTGGAGTTGGTCATAATGCTCGATCACCTGGGGCCGTGAGTCTTGATCGACTCCCAAGACGATCTGCTTCAAAAGTTCCTTAGGGATCGCAAAGCGCTCGACGGAATCTGCGAGTGCCAGACGGATCGCTTCGAGGGGTTCAAGCCGACTGGGCGATGGGTTTTGATCAAGTCCTTCAATCCACTGGACCCAATCCTCGGCTCGCCAGGTCTGAGCCGAAGCCTTCGGATCCGAATCGCCATCGGTCGCATCATCGGCGAGCCTTGAAAAAGCGTACAGGGCCGTCATCGCGCGTCGTCGATCCAACCTCAGGAAATCGAAGGCCCGGTAAAAGTTCGATCCGCTGGCCTGGGCGATTCCCTGGCATGCGGCGTAAGATGCATCGAGTTGGATCATGCTCTGATTATCGACCCACTGGACTTGGGCGTTCCTAAAACAGCCCGGACGGCGAGCCGGATTTTCTGAAACTTGGTGACCTCCACAGGTTGGCTCCATACATCGAATCGGTTCCGAGCGATATTGTCAAGAATCTGCAGACCGCCTCCGACGAAGAGCCTTATACTCCGACGAAACCAACTCGGCCCCTGCTCGGCAAGCGGGGTGCCTGCAGACAGGTGCGCACGGGCCTGCTCGGTCCACTCCTGGAGCACCTTGGGCGCTCGATCGGATCCTTGCCCCCATTGGCCTTGCGTGATCTGGCCTCGGTCCAGTCGCTCCTTGGGTAGATAGAACCGCCCCCGGGCCGCATCGAGCGATACGTCCTGGCAAAAGTTCGCAAGTTGCAAACCTGTGCAAATGGAATCGGACCACTCGATCGCTTGGGGGGAACTGGTCCTGGCGAGCCCTAGGATGATCCGGCCGACGGGGTTGGCTGAACGCGTGCAGTAATCGAGCAGTTGCTGGTCATCGTCGTAGCTCGTGACCGATTGGTCTTGAACAAACGCCGAGAGCAAATCGTCGAACGGTACGATGCTCAACGAATAAGTCTCCATGGTGTGATGCAACGCGACGAAGACAGGATGGAGCGACTCGCCTTTTGCAGCTTTCTGCAACTCGCCTCTCCACCACCCGAGCAACTTTAGGGATCGGTCCGGATCGTCGAGCTCATCGGCAAGGTCGTCAGACCATCGGCAGTAGGCATAGACGGAGCAAAAATGAGGGCGTATTTCCCGAGGCAGCCAAGCATGGGTCACCGAAAAATTCTCGTAGTGACTTTTGGCCAATTTCTCGCAGTATTCGAACGCTTGGTCGAGCCCCCATCGAGGGGATTGGCAGTCAGGTCCGCACCAAGCAAGGTCGGTCAGCACCTGCTTGGATCCTGCTCGGACGGGTGCTTTCGGCAGTTTCGATGGGGGCTGGCTGGTCAAGGATTCGCAGTTCGTAGGATCCGGTGATCGCGCACGGGCGGTTTTTGTTCGGTTGATGGTTTTCGGGTGCCTTTCGCCTTCGCGGTAGCTTGCCCAAGGAGTATGATTTTAGCAGTTCAGTGCCGTTCCATGAACCTTAGAGCAAACCTATGAAGATTTTACTTGCGGCTCCCCGTGGATTTTGTGCGGGGGTCAACATGGCGGTCAAAAGCCTCGACCTTGCACTCCAGCATTTTGGAGCCCCTGTCTACGTTTTCCACGAAATCGTTCACAACCAATATGTGGTTCGATCGTTCGAGTCCAAAGGTGCGGTTTTTGTGAACCATCTCGAAGAGATCCCACCAAAATCCACCGTACTTTTCTCGGCGCACGGTGTATCACCCGAAATCCGCAAATTGGCCCAGCAACGCGACCTTCTGGCGATCGATGCGACTTGCCCACTGGTGACCAAAGTGCATTTGGAAGCGATCAAATTCGCTAAAGACAACTACACGATTGTCTTGATCGGCCACGAAGGGCACGACGAAGTGATCGGAACGATGGGTGAAGCCCCCGAGGCGATTGTACTGGTCGAATCGACCCAGGATGTCGATCGACTCGAGTTCGAGCCAAGCACCAAACTGGCTTATCTGACCCAAACGACCCTGAGTGTCGACGATGCAAACCGAATCATCGAGCGACTCAAAACGAAGTTCCCCTGGATCGTCGGCCCCCCAAAAGAAGACATCTGCTATGCGACCCAAAACCGACAAGAAGCGGTCCGATTGATCGCACCCGATGCGACCAAGGTCATCGTGCTCGGCTCCCAAAACAGCAGCAACTCACTGAGACTCAAAGAACTCGCTTCCGAACGCGGTAAACCCTCCTACCTCATCGATGGCCCACAAGATCTTCAAATCGATTGGTTCGCACCCGACGATGTTGTTCTGATCACCGCAGGGGCAAGCGCACCCGAAGAAGTCGTCCAAAGCACCATCACTTGGCTGCAAGAACACTTCAACGCGACTGTCGAACTACGCGAAGTCCGACGCGAAGACGTCCAGTTCCCTCTCCCGCGCGCCCTTCGCTCCCTCGCGTAACCCCCCGCACTACAAGCAGCGAGGCGACGTAGACGTAGGGTATGTGCATCGGTCCGCACCTAAACAATCATTTGCTACGCACGATCCACCAAGCAACCCATATTCAATGCGTACGGTTGAAGCAATGGACCGCGGAACATACCACTGCGCTAAATTTTCGTTTAGCAATCAGCCGGAGGCGTACCGCGATTTCGTTTACTCTATCACGCAACCAAGACAAAAGCGGACATGCACCATGATGGGTTTTGCGGTCATCCTTGAGTCTTTACCTCTTGGCGTGCCCCATCTCACACGCTCTTTTGTTGCGACTAACCGCTACTGGTTCCCCCTCTTCTCCTGACGCGTCACTATCGGCACATACCCAATCTCGAACCCCTTCGGAGGAACTACCAACAAAGCAGGATCAATGTCTGCCAACTCCCCACGACTCGGAGGTGGTAAATACTCCCTTTCTTTCGTCCATACCCGATGCAACTTTTCTACCCGCTGCTGCACCATCTCCCCCTCCGCATCCGTCAAGTCCGCATTGAGGAGTGCAGGCTGTTCGCAAAATCGATACCAGTAATAGGTCACCGTGCTGCCATCCCCCAAAGTGACCTCAAATGGCCCAGCCGCAGGTCCCGGCTTCTTCCAACTACTCTGCGGTTCCTCTGGTGTAACATAAGCCCCCTGATTCTGATTGCGAATACGTGGAATTTCAACCTCCCGTAACTTCGTATCCGAAGGAATCTCACCTGAATCGATAGCCACCCACTGACTTACCTTCTTCTCTCCAACCTGACGATCCTCCAATCGATAATACTCCGGCAACGTCACATGCTTCTGAGCACCCTCAACCGATCGCTTCACAAACTCCTCACTCCATCGATACCCATACGTGAATTCATCAATCGCCGTCGGATTTGCAAACGCGGACCAACCAATCGGAATCTTGTCCTCTCGCTTGGTCTCCGGCAAATAGATCCGCCATGTCGCTCCACCTTTACCGTCAAATCGATGGATCGCAGAAGCCGTTGGATCAATCATGCCACTCGCCTCCGGCCCCCCAGCAAACCAAGCTTGTACCGAATCCCATAACGCACGACGCCCATCCGCCGTGACTCGATGAATCAATCCCGCATCCTGCCCTTCAGCCCCCCCACCATGGGGAAACCAAGTCGGTGCAACGCGAG
>Ga0082207_1000249_pt1 | contig 31665 bp, 19 predicted proteins | sample LakMenEpi10Aug09_FD_71540 | JGI IMG/M metagenome (GOLD analysis project Ga0082207, IMG submission 71540)
AACCGCCGCGAGGGACCCGATCAGGGCACTGGCTCCAAGACCTAGGACGGATGCCTGGAGGGTGACCCAAGCGCCCTGGACGAGCCGGACTCGCTCGGTCCAGATGGCTTGAAGCACCCGGGCAGGTTTCGGCAAGAGGATCGGCGGAAGCTTGAACCAGTCGACGACCAGGTGCCAAGCGATGGCCACTGCGAACAGTACGCCGATAGGGGCTGCGATCCGTATCCAAAGCGGGGACTTGCTGTTCATACCGTAGAGTTCCTGATCAACGACTCGCTCAGACGGCCATAATAAGCGGCAAACTCCGGCGAACTTCGGACCTGGGGATTTCTCGGGAAGGGCAAATCGACAGCGATCTGCTCGCCGATGGTCCCTTGGCTGAACACCGCGATCGAATGGCTCAGGTAGATCGCTTCGGAGATATTGTGGGTCACAAACAGCATGGTTGTTTTGGTCTGTTCAACGATTCGCAAGAGCAGATCGTTGAGTTTTGAACGGAGCATATCGTCCAGGGCGGCAAAAGGTTCATCCAAAAGCAGGATGTCCGGTTGGGTGATCAGCGCCCGGGCGATCGATGCGCGCATTTTCATCCCGCCGGAGAGTTGGTGGGGTTTTTTGTGCCAGTCGGTCCCTTTGAATCCGACCAAATCCAGCACATTTTGGATCCGGGATTCGAGCTCCTGGCCAGAGAGTCCTTGACGCAACTCCCAAGGCAAACGGACGTTCTGCCAGACACTTCGCCAGGGAAGCAATGCTGACTCCTGGAAGACAAACGCAAGTTTGTGTTGGGAAGCTCGGACGCTTTGGCCTTCGATTCGGACGGTGCCGCTAGTCGGTTCGGTCAAGCCTGCGATGACCCGCAGCAGGGTGCTTTTTCCACAACCGCTAGGACCCAGCAGGGTGGTGATCTGCCCGAGAGGGACATCGAGATCCAGACCATCGAGGATCGTCTGCTTGGCCCCCCCTTGAGAAAAGACTACCCGCAAACCTTCGCATTCTATCGCAACTGCTGCCATCGATGAAACTTAAATAACGGGTCTTTAAAAAACGGGTCTTCAAAAACGGGCCTACAAAAAACGGGGATTGGTCCGAAGTGCCCTCATAGGGTTAAGCTGTCAGGGAATCGGTACGCTGGCAATGTCGTGAATCGCTTCACCATTCGCGGCCTTGTACAAACGGATCCGTCCGTCATAGCCACCGGTTGCGATTCGCGCCCCATCGCTGGAAAATGCAATCGCGAAGACGGGGCCTTGCTCGGATTTGATTTGAGCGATCCGTTGTCCGTTCTCCGTTTTGAACATCCGCACCTCGCCATTGGCTGCACCGCATGCCACCGCGGATCCATCAGGGCTCAACGCGACCGTTTGGATCGGCGACGCCATGTGCTCGAACTCGCGAACAAAGCTCTCTTCTTTGTTGTCCCCTTCAGCCAACCGCCCACCGCGCGGCTGCATCCGAAACATCCGAATCTTACCTTCGGTTCCACCCGTGGCAATGAGCTCTTCGGTCGGATGTCGCGCAAAACAGATCAACGGATCGCGAGTGCGATTGATGTCGTCGATCAAATGACCGGTGGATACATCAATCAACTTCGTGGCTTTATCGCGACTGACCGTCGCCAACCGCGTTCCATCGTTATTGAAGGCAGCTCCGAACACCCAGTCCAAATGGTTGTCGCACCGCATGACTTCATTTCCATCTGCGACGTTGAACACTCGAACCAGCTTATCGGCACACCCGACGGCAACTTGGCGATTGTCGCGCGAGATCGAGACACCGTAAAACGTGTCTTTCGAGCCTTTGATCGAACGAACCAACTCGCGTTTGGCAACGTCCCAAACTTGCACTTCGCCGAACTCCGAGGCCGCGCCACCACTGGCCACCAACAACGTCCCGTCGTTCGAAAAGGCGACCGATTCCAAACGAGGCGAATCGCCAGGCAGCCGCGACGCAATGGCCGAGCCGTCGGCATGGTGCAGCAGTATTTCGTGATGGCCCGGGACCGCTAACCAACTTCCATCGGGAGAAAAAGCCAGCGCATGCACCGCGGGCAGTGATTTGTAATCAGGCGGCGTGCTCCCTTGTCGCGACGGATTGCTGATCGGCTCGTCCACGGTAGCGCCTTGCGCTACCCAGCGACGAATCAATTCGACCTCCGCGGGCAACAGCGGTTCGCTCTCTTGGGGCATCTCGGGCTCGTCGCCATGAATCGTCTCGATCAACCGACTCGCTTCCGGATGGCCGGGCTTGATCACGGGTCCGCCATCCGTGCCGGCTAACAACGCAGCCGCAGTGGTTAGATCGAGTCCACCTTTTAACTTACCCGGCTTGTGACAAGCGACACAGTGGATCCGCAGTACCGGCATCACATCACGGTGAAAGGAGACCTGAGCATCATCGGCGATCGCATGCGTTCCGTTGGTCAGGAACATGAAAACAGCTACGATTCCGCAAAGCAAACGCATCATTTCACGTCCTCCACGGCCAACAGATAGCTGTGCCATTCGCCGCCGATGTCATGCGCACTGCTAACGCAGATATAGACGATGCCGTCGGCAAGCGTCTTGAACGTGGCAACCGGATCTCGGGATTTTTCGTCATCGCAAGACGCCAGAAATTGCCGACGCGAATCGTAACAGTCCAATTGCGCATCGATCAGTAACGGACCGCCGCTGATCAGGGTGATCTTCAGTTGCTGGCCCGCCTTAGTAGGCAGCGCAAAGACATCGACATCCTTGTCGCTTTGGATACTGCCACGCGAATATTTGCCTAGCGTTAATTCTTGAGCCTCATCGAATCCGTTGTTCGATTCTTTTTCGTCAACAACCGCGTCTGGCGCGAGCACTCTGATTTTCTCTTTCGCTTCACCCGCTGGCGTGACGATCACATAATCATAGATGCCCGCTGGCAAGTCGTCGGGCAGCGTCAACTCGGCGACGAGCTGGGTGCCACCGACAAGCTTGTTATCGAGTCCTTTGGCTTGCCCAGCATCTTTGGTCTCTTTGATTTCGACGCGAATCGGCGCAGCATTGCTGTCAGTCCCACCCGCTTCAGCGGGCCTGACGAACCGCAGTTCGGTGGCCCCTTTGAGTTCAAAGCCTCGCACTTTCAAAGTCACCTTGCTGCCGCTGGCTAGCGCAGCCGGTTCGGTGGCGGTGATTCGTGGCGTTATGCTTTTTGCATCTTGCGCACAGGCTTGGATCAGTAACAGCGACGGTCCGGTCGCCGGACTCAAGCAACAGAGAATCCCCAACAAGGTCAAGACGACGAATGCCCCGCGTCTCATGTAAACAGCTCCGAGATGCGCGATCCTTCGGCCAGGATCGAAACCGGGCGACCTTCGGGCGTAGTCAACTCTTTTGCAGGATCGATGCCGAGCGAATCATAGACCGTCCAAGCGACGTCGGCTGGGCTGACGGGTCGATCGGTGACGAACGCTCCGTTCTTATCGGTCGAACCAATCACTTGCCCACGCCCTACCCCGGCTCCGGCCCAAAGCATCGATCCTGCGCGGCCCCAATGATCGCGTCCCGCCTTGTCGTTGACTTTCGGTGTCCGACCGAACTCGCCCATGGCCAGCACCAACGTACTGTCGAGTAAACCTCGTTGGTCCAAATCATGGATCAAGGCGCTGTAGCCTTGGTCGAACTCGGGCAACTTGGCATCGAGCCCTTTAAAAATCTCTCCATGATGATCCCATCCGCCGTAATTGATCGTTACGAAGCGCACGCCGTTTTCAACCAAGCGTCTGGCAAGCAGAGCACTCTGTCCAAACTCATGGCGGCCATACTCATCCCGCGTCTTGGTCTCTTCGCGATCCACCGCAAACGCCGCTTGGGCTTGTGGCGAGAGGACCATTTCGGCGGCCTTACGGCTGAATTCGTCATACGTTTCGAGTTGGTCGTTGCGCTTGACCCGATCGGCAAGTTGACCGACGGCGGCAAGCAAGGACTTGCGACGTTCGAGGACTTCCGGGGTAGCGCTTTGGGGCGCGGCAAGATCGCGAACTCGGTAGTTGGCATCGTTGGGGTTTCCCGCTTTGAACGATTCACAACGCCCACCCAACCAAACGCTTTTTCCCAGCTCCCATGTGAACGACGGATTGCGAGGCACCGCCACATAAGGGGGTACTGCGCCATGGAATCCTGTCTCGTGAGCGACGACGGCACCGATCGCTGGGTGATCTCCAAAGGGTGTGCCGAAGCGACCTGACAAGACCCAATTGGTTGCGGTCTCATGATGGTCGTTCTCGTGCGTTCCGCTTCGCACAAGCGTCACCTTGTTCATGACTTGAGCCGTTTTGGGCAACAGTTCACACACATGCAAACCAGCGACGTTGGTGCTGATGCTTTGATACTTGCCACGGATTTGCTCGACCGCGTCGGGCTTCATGTCAAACGAATCGTGGTGCGAAAGCCCACCTCCAAGAAAGACAAGGATGACCGATTTGGCCCGGGCCCGTTGCGAATGCGCTTCAGAAGCCAACAATTCAGGGAGCGAGAGTCCGAGCGGCGCAAGGGCACCGACGCGAATGAAGTTCCGTCGCGAAATACCGCTGCAAAGCCTGCTGCTGTTTTTGGCAAGAGAGACGTCGAACATAGCAATCGGGTCCTTTGAGGATCAATGGTTGAAGGTGAATTCTTTGGAGTTCAGCAAGGCCCAAAAGAGGTCTGCAAGCACGTCATTGCGGTTATCAGCCGTCAGGACAGCATGCACTGCTGTACGCTCTTTGTCGTTGGGCATTCGACTGACGGTCGCTAAGAAAACCTCGGTGATCACGGCATCCACATCCGGGTTCTCAAGCAGTTTCGTCAACCGCCCCGATTTCGAACGGATATTGGTGATGAGATTTTCATCGTTGCTCAAATGCAGCAACTGCGGCAACGTCACTTCCCCTTTGCGTTCGCAAGCACACGCGGTCACTCGATCACTGCGTCCAAACAGCGTGAGGAAATAGGAGTCTGCGGCCGGATCGGGAATCTGCGTTGCTCGCAACCCGACCGGATAACCTGGGAATCGGTTCGGTACCTCGGTGGCCGCAGCGATCGAATCGAGAATCACTTCAGCCGGCAAACGCTTGGCATAGTAGTGCGAGTAGTACTTGTCATCCAACTCGTTTTCCGGTGTGTTCGCTGAATCGAGTTGCCAAGCCCGCGAGTTGAGGATCAAACGGATGATGTGCCGCAAATCGAAATTGTGGCTGCGAAACTCCTCGTTGAGCACTTTCCATAGTTCGGGGTTCGATGGTGGGTTACTGGCTCGCAAATCATCGACGGGCTCGACCAGTCCGACGGCGAAGAAGTGTTTCCACAAGCGGTTGGTCATCGCTCCGGAAAAGTTTTCGCTTTCAATGGCCCACTTCACAAACGCGGCGCGAGGATCGGTGCCTGGTTCAAACACCAGCGGCACGCCATCGAGTGGTTGCGGGACCATGAATTTGCCGGTGCGCGGCTGGTTGACGCCCGGCGGCTGCTGGCGAATTTCATCGAGGCGACGGACTTGATGGTCGAGTTCCCGTTGCTTGTCGGCGATCTGCTTTTTCTTTTCCTCCTCGGGCAACGTTGCTAAGCATGCATCGGCTAATTTCGTCGCTGCTTCGGCGATCCGCTTGTGTTGCTCGCGTTCCTCTCGGCTTGTGGTGATCACTGCGCTGGCATCCGTTTGCGGATTCTGGCGATCGAGATTGACCTTTGCAAAGCAGGCGGCGAAATGATAAAAGTCGTCCTGGGTATAACGCTCGAGCGGGTGGTTGTGGCAGCGAGCGCACCCGATGCGAGTGCCGAGGAATGATTGCGCGACGCTATCGGGCAGTTCGCTGTCTTCGATCTTGTTGAACTCTCCGACGACGGTCACGAAATAGCCAGCTTGGGGTTGCGAGACAACATCACCTCTTGCCAATAACACGTCGCGGGCGATCTCGCTCCAAGGGCGATTGGCGGCCACGTGTTGACGCAGCCATCGATGGAACGCTTTGACCCCTTTTTGGCCGCGAACATCATGGTCACGCTCCTTGCGATTCTGAAGTAGATCTGCAAGTTGCAGCGTCCAGTAATCGGTAAACTCGGGCCGCTCCAATAAAGCATCGATCGTGCGAGCTCGCTTGTTGGGATCGGTATCGGATTGAAACGCGATCGCTTCGGCGGGTGTGGGGAGAATACCGGCCGCATCCAAATAAACACGGCGCAGGAAAGTCTCGTCGTTGCATGCTCCGACCGGCGGCAACCGAAGCTGCTTCAATTTCTCAAACAACGGACCGTCGAGCACGTTTTGCTTGGCGGCATAAAGCCCTGGATCAATCTCATGGGTGAACGGCATCGTAAAACTTACGACTTCCACTTGCCCTTGGAAATGGACTCGCACGCCGGCTTGGCCATGCCCCAGTGTCTTTACGAGTCCTTTGGCGTCGACCGATAGCACGGTCGAGTCGTTGGAAAAGAATTGGGCCAACCAAGTCACATCGCGAACGCGTCCGTTGGCATAGTGGGCTCGCACCAGCAACTGTTGAGTTTGGTTTGGCGTCACGACGCGTCCCTCGGGGAGCACTTCCAGCCGCACCGCATCGGCTTCGTCCGCGATCGGTGCCGGGGCGCGGGCGGCAACCCAGTCGTTGAGCGTTTGCCACATGCGCGATCCAGGACGAAATCGAACACCACCCTCGTGAGGCACACCGCCGGAGGGTTTTGTGAGCAGTAGGCTCTGGTCGGGGAACCCCAGATCGATGCGGCGACCACTGACTTCTTGCGTGATCGACTCGTGATCCCATTGCGGTGCGTAGCCGCGCAGCGAAAGTCGAAATCCGTTTTGGCCGGACAACTTGCCGTGGCAGGAGCCTGTGTTGCAGCCGCTGCGGGTCAGGATTGGCAAGACATCTTGCTTGAAGGACAGCACGCGTTTCTCGCCTGATGCGGTCACCGAGATCGGAACGGTAACCGACCAAGAGTCGAGTTTCACCGTCAGCAGAGTGTTTCCATCGGCTCGTCCGGTCACCATGCCACGCTCGTCGACCGAGGCCAATTCCGGATGGTCAATTTCGAACGCGACGCGCCGGGTAACATCGGATACTTGGCCCTGCGCGTCGATGAAGGAAACGATCACGCCGTGGCTTGGGTCTTGGCCGGTCAGCTCCAACCGGTCAGGAAGGACCGTTAACTCAGCCGCGTGAAGGGTCGACGACAGCAAGCAGGATAGCAAGCATAGAGCAAAGTGGATTCGGTAAAGGGTGGGGGTCCGATTATCGGGGTATGGCGAAGTGGCAATATTTGTCAAAAAATTGACTCGACCGACCACGGTTATCTCCTGGGGGCCTGGGGGCAATACTTGGGGTGGGATGCGAGGGAGGGGGTGCGGAGGATGCCGTGCAACGATCCCTGGGCTTGGTTCACCCATGATAACTACGAAGTGCGTGCCATGGGCAATTTTGCTATAGCCTAGCAGATTCGTAGAGCAAAATGAACGCTGAAATCAGAATCTGAGGGTTCTCCTGGGTGTCCTGACGGTCCGATGCATTGCCCAGACAATCAAGCACTTTTTGACACTCAGGACGGCAAAACTTGGTTCTAACCGGGTGCCCGTGCTAAGTGAAACGGTACCCGTGCTCAGTGAAACGGCGATCGAGCAAGAATTTTAGCCACTCTCTCCCCCGCAATGGTACCATCACTCAAGGAAATGCCGGACGGACCTCGTTTCCGAAAGCAAAACGACTACGCCTTTGCGGCTTCGTTTGCGTCCCTGCTAAGCTCGCTCAAGTACTTGTCGGTCTTTTCCTCGTCATTCATGTTGCGTCCGAGAAGTTCCTTGGCGTTGGTATATCCAAGTTGCTCAGCCCAAGTGCACAAGACGCCATAAGATGCAATTTCGTAGTGCTCTAGTTTCTGTGCCAAGCCGATCAAAACTGCATCGATCACCTCGGAATCGATATCCCGATCCATCGTTTCCTCCACTTCGTTGATCAAACCAGCCATGCCTTCGCTCTTTTTCGCTTTGGCGGTTTTGCCCGTGTCCGCAAATGCACTTGCCACTCGCTCCACATGCAATTTGGTTTGTTCCAGATGCTCGGTTAGTTCAAGTGAAAGCCTTTCACAACTCGCTTTTTTCACCATTTTAGGTAACAGTTTTACGAGTTGTTGCTCGGAGCTGTAAATGCATTGCAGCTCAAAATGGAACGCGTCAGCAAGGCTTTCGATTTTCTTCATGTCAATTTTCTATAAAGTAAAAAGTTAAACTTTTTTGTGTTCATGTGCACGGCAGTCGGGACATTTACCGGATTCGTCGCGAGCGGTCTCGGAGGCGCCTTTCGAGTACGAGTACCATTTCATTGAGTAGTCTTCCATAGCAGTGTATACCTCGGCCTTCAGCATTTAGTATCAAGGAAAACGCCAATTTTCCATGGTGGATTTAACCATGAGCCTTAAATCTCATGCATTGGTATTAAATCAAGGATTACGGCTAACAAGGAATCCCAAGGGCCGCTATCCTAAATGGGTTCGTTCCGGTGAAGGTATATGGCTCACTGAGCATTGAGGAGGACCTGTGCATGAGTTTTGGGGTTTTTTAACTCGAGCTTGGTACAGTGCGGTTCGTCGCATAACGGGCCGGAAATGCGGTGCAGCACCTGCTTTGGTAGAGCCACCGCTCCGCGCGGAGCTTTACAGTGTCGAACAGCTTGAGCGACACGCCAAAAGGATTGCCGCCTTGCACGAGGTCGTCGCTAAGCGGGGGCCTGACGAACTTTTGACGCGGCTGGCAGAGAACAAGCGACTGATTACTGAAACCTATGACTTGATCGTTGCGGCGACCGCCAAAGGTGCTGCGATCGAGCCTGCTGCGGAATGGCTACTGGACAATTTCTATCTGGTCGAGGAGCAGATCCATGCCATCGAACGGTTGTTTCCCCCCTCGTTCTGTCGCGAATTGCCTCGGATAAAGAATGGCAACAACCTCCTTCGACCGAGGGTTTACAGCATCGCATTAGAGCTGATCGCGCACGTCGATGGCCGGATCGATGCAAATAGCCTGGATGGCTTCATAACGGCATACCAATCGGTTCGGCCTCTGAAAATCGGTGAACTCTGGGCATTGCCTCTCATGCTGCGGATGGCATTGATAGAGAACTTGCGACGTGTGTGCGTGCGGATTGGTAAAGCCCGTTGCGAACGGGACCTGGCCATCCAATGGAGTCATCGCATGGTGGAGGTTGTCGATCGCCAACCGACGGATCTGGTCATCGAGCTGGCCGAATTGGCACGCTCCAACATCGATCTAACGGGGCCCTTTATATCCGAGTTGACGCGTCATCTTCAAACCCAAGGCCCGTTTTACTCCTTGGCGAGCAACTGGCTTGAGAATCGATTGAACGACCAGGGATTGTCGTCCGAGCAACTCATTCGCGCCGACGGACAACTTCAAGCGGCCGATCAATTAAGCGTCGGCAACAGTTTTTCAAGTCTTCGCTTCCTAAATGCCTTCGACTGGCGGGCCTTTGTCGGCGATCAAAGCGTGGTTGAAAAGGCCTTGGCCTGCGACCCTGCTGGCATTTATAGCCACATGGACTTTGCCTCCCGCAATCGCTACCGCCATGCCATTGAGGGAATCGCTCGGCGGAGTGATGCCAGCGAGTTGGAAGTTAGCCAAATCGTCGTTGGCTTGGCCGCAGCAAACCTGGGTATCCCGGATCATGAACGACAAACGCATGTCGGTTACTTTCTGATCGACCGAGGAAGACCCGAATTGGAGCGTGCGGCACGGATGCGTGCGACCATTTGGGTTCTGCTCGACCGACTCCGTCGTCGCTACCCGCTGGTGATCCATCTGTCGGTCATTTTGACGATCACATGTTTTGGCGCAGTTCTCTTCGATCGATTGGCTGCGTTTGACAATCCGCTTGGATGGTTGCTTTGGCTGCCCGCATTTTTGGTCGCATCGCATCTTGGGGTTGTGATTGCGAATTGGCTTGCGATCCAATGTTTCGCGCCTCAATCTCTAGCGAGGATGGACTATCGATCCGGAATTCCGTCCGATCATCGAACCATGGTCGTGGTTCCGACGATGCTTTCGAGCGCCGCGGGGATCGACGGGTTGCTCTCTGGCCTGGAGTTGCGTTTTCTGAACAACGATGAACCAAGCCTTCATTTTGCATTGTTGACCGATTGGGTCGATTCGACTTCGCACATTTCTCCGAGCGATCGCGAACGATTGGATCTGGTGCAGGAGGGCATTCATCGATTGAATGCCAAGTACGCTCATTTACGGGATGATATCTTCTATCTGTTCCATCGCGATCGACGCTGGAACGCTAGCGAAAATTGCTGGATGGGGCACGAGAGAAAACGGGGTAAGTTGGCAGATCTCAATGCCACGCTCCGAGGCGCAACCGATCGTTTTTTGGTTGTGGTTGGCAAGCCGTGCATCTTGTCGAAGATCCGCTACATCATCACCTTGGATACCGATACGCAACTGCCACGCGATGCGGCGAGGCAGATGATCGGTACACTGGCCCACCCTCTGAATCGAGCCACAGTCTGTCCGAAGAGTGGCCGCGTCCGCGATGGATACACCATCCTGCAACCTCGGGTGGACGTCAGTTTGCCCGGCTCACAACGATCTCTCTTCGCGAAATGGAATGCGGTTGATGTTGGCGTGGATCCTTACACTCGCGTCGTTTCCGATGTCTATCAAGACCTGTTTGGCGAAGGTTCATTTATTGGCAAAGGAATCTATGAGGTCGATGCGTTTGAGCGATGGTGCATGGATTTTCCCGAGAATACCATTCTCAGTCATGATTTGATCGAGGGCGCTTATGGACGCTCGGCGTTGATCAGCGACGTAACGCTCTATGAGGAGTATCCATCGCACTATGCCACCGATATGGCGAGACGCCATCGTTGGATACGAGGGGACTGGCAGATCGCAGGTTGGCTTCGGCCTTCGATTCTAGGTCACGCGCAACAGCGCGTCGCGAACCCTATCTCTTGGCTATCGGCATGGAAGTTGCTCGACAACATGCGCCGAAGTCTCGTGCCTATTGCCATGCTTGCCCTTTTGATTGGAGCGTGGATGACCTCAAGCCGTTCAAGCGTCGGCGCGATGGTCTTGATCTTGCTTGCGACGTATACATCGGTGATCCTGAGCTTTATCGCTCAACTCTATGCAAAGCCCAACGACTTGCCACTCCGATTGCATCTCCAGCGTTCTTTGGCATCCCTTTGGAATCCGCTGCTGCACGGGTTTTTGACCCTGGCCTTCGTTCCTTACGAGGCTGCCGTGAGCATCGATGCGATCTTCCGCACCGCGGTTCGCATGCTCATCACTCGGCGAAATTTATTGGAGTGGCAAACAGCCGGCGACTCGCAGATCAAGACCCCTCGCAGTTTGGTCGCGAACTATCGGAACATGCTCATTGCACCGGCCCTAGCGATCGTCGTTGCGGTCCTGCTGCTGGCAGTCCAACGAAGTCGCATTTATGCCTTTCTACCTTGGATTGGGTTATGGATTGCATCTCCTGCGATCGCGTGGTGGATCAGCATGCCGCTGACGCCCAAAGCGATTCGATGGACGACCGACCAGATCGATTTCATGGGCCGATTGGCGAGGCGAACCTGGCGGTATTTCGAAGAGTTTGTGACCGAAGAAGAAAACGGGTTGCCTCCCGATAATATCCATCTGCAAACAGAACCCTTGGTAGCCTCCCGAACCAGCCCTACCAACATCGGCATGTCGCTGCTATCGAATCTTGCTGCATACGATTTCGGTTATTGCTCATCGTCCGTTTTCGCCGAGAAAACGTCCAGGACGCTTTCTACGATGGCCAAGATGGAGCGGTACAACGGCCACTGGTTGAATTGGTACCACACTCGAACGCTCGCTCCTTTGCTACCAAGGTACGTTTCCACCGTCGACAGCGGCAATCTCGCAGGTTGTTTATTCGTCCTATCGAGTGGATGCCGTGAATTGATCGATGGCCCCATCCTCGCACCGCGTTGGGCGCGTGGGCTGCGAGATACCTTGGATGTGCTGCTAGAGGTCAGCAGTTCATTGCCGAGCGAAGAGGGGCTGGATTCCGTTCGAATCGAATTGCAAGATTGGATCACACGGTTGCGGAACGAACCATCCGGGCTTCGCGAATCCGATGAATTGCTCAAGCGTCTGATCACTTGGGCTGGTTGCTTGGATGGAGAATCGAGCCCAGCAACGTCATGGTGGATAGAAGCTTTTCATAGAGCATGCGTCGACCATCAATCCGAATTGCTGCATCTGGCTCCCTGGTTGCGATGCAATGAGCCGACGATTGTCGAGAACCCCAGACAATTGGTTTCTGACCCTTCACCCGCCGATGCCATTGCGCGTATCCGCTCGATTCAGGACTCTCTGAATCACTCGTCGACCTTGGCTTCGATCGCGAAACTTCAGGTGACGCAATTGCCGCAGATCGGAACGATCCTCCAGACGGCGCAGCGCGAGGATTGGCATCCCGAGATTATCGCGTGGATCGACGCGATCGCGGACTCCGTTCGAAATGCATCCGAATATGCCTGCGACCAGATCCGCCGTCTGGAGCGACTTGCAAACCAAGCGCAAGAGTTGGCAACGATGGACTTCACTCTTCTCTACAGTCCACCACGAGAGTTGTTTTTTACCGGCTACAACGTCAGCGATCGGCGCATGGATAGTAGCTGCTATGACTTGCTCGCATCCGAAGCTCGGTTGGCGAGTTTCATCGCCGTCGCTCAAGGCCAGATCGACCAGGAGCACTGGTTCGCCCTGGGCAGACTGCTGACCAGTAGTGGACGACTCCCGACACTGCTCAGTTGGAGCGGCTCGATGTTCGAGTACTTGATGCCGCTGCTGATCATGCCGAACTTTCCTAATACGTTGCTCGATAGAACCTACCATGCCGCCGTCAGTCGGCAGATCGAGTATGGCCGGCATCGAGGTGTACCTTGGGGTATTTCGGAGTCGGGTTACAACGCGATCGATCAGTTTCGCACCTACCAGTACCGCGCTTTTGGCGTCCCTGGATTGGGATTGAAGCGAGGGTTAGCCGATGATCTGGTGATTGCACCCTACGCCAGCGCCCTGGCGTTGATGGTCGCACCCGAAGCGGCTTGTGCGAATCTCCAGCGTCTCGCTGGCGATGGGCAACTAGGTCCCTATGGCATGTTCGAGGCGGTCGATTACACACCCAGCCGCATGCCACCAGGAAGCGACCGAGTCACGGTGCGTCAATTCATGGCCCACCATGAAGGGATGAACCTGCTATCCCTAGCCCACCTGCTCATCGACCAGCCGATGCAACGGCGTTTTCAAGCTAGCCCGATATTGCTCGCAGGGGAACTGCTCCTCCAAGAGCGCATTCCTAAAACCACCGCACCGGTTTATCCGCACGCCAGCGAGGTCGCAGCTCTCAGGCCGGTAACCACTCAAGCCACTCCAGCCATGCGAGTCATCACGGACCCGAGCAGTCCTACGGTTGAATCGCATTGGTTATCCAATGGCCGCTATCACGTTGCCATCAGCAGCGCAGGGGGCGGTACGAGCCGATGGGGAAACCTATCCGTCACGCGATGGCGGGAGGATTCCACCCGCGATGCGATGGGAAGCTTTTGCTACATCCGAGATATCCAACGGAACAAACTGTGGTCGAATACTTATCAGCCAACCCGAGCAACTCCGACCGAGTACGAAGCCATCTTCACTCAATCCCGAGCTGAATTTCGAAGGATCGATGCGGAGATCGAAACCTACACGCAGATCAGTATCTCTCCAGAGGACGATGTGGAGCTGCGACGCGTGAAACTGACCAATCGGTCCGGCACTCGGCGATTGATCGAGATCACCAGCTATTCGGAGGTGGTTCTTGCTACCCTAGCTCAAGATGAATCGCACCCTGCCTTCAGCAATCTGTTTGTGCAGACCGAATTGTATCGGGATCGCAATGCCATCTTCTGCACCCGCCGGCCTCGATCGACCGAAGAGCATCCACCTTGGATGACTCATATGATGCAGGTGCGAGGGCCGACAGTCGGCGGTGCAACTTACGAAACCGACCGCATGCGGTTCATCGGCAGACGTCGAACACTGACATCGCCGCAGGCTTTTGATTCGTTAGCTGGGCTTTCCGGCACGGCCGGATCGGTTCTCGACCCCGTGGTCGCTATTCGGCAAACCGTCTCCTTGCAACCCAATGAATCGATCACCATCGATATCGTTACGGGGATCGCCGATTCGCGAGCCAACATCCAAGTCCTGACCGAACGTTATCACGATTCCAACTTGGCCGACCGCGTATTCGACTTGGCCTGGACCCATAGCCATATCTTGTTGCAGCAACTCGGTATCACCGAAGGGGAAGCGCAAACCTACGGGAGGTTGGCATCGTCAATGCTCGTGGCCTCTTCCCTCCGAAGGGCCAACCCCAGCATACTCATGAGCAACCAGAAAGGGCAATCTGGTTTGTGGGGGTACGGTATTTCCGGGGATCTACCGATCGTGCTGGTCCGGATCCGCAACGCCGATCAACTCGAGTTGATTCGCCAAGCGATCCAAGCCCATGCCTATTGGCGCGTCAAAGGACTCGTATCCGATCTGGTAATCTGGAACGAAGACGATTCGATCTATCGTCAAAATCTCCAGGAAATGATTTCCAATTTGGTGGTATCGAGCAACGAAACGGTCGGCATCGATCGCCCGGGCGGAGTGTTCATTCGACGCGGTGAACAGATGTCCAACGAAGACCGCGTGCTGCTGCAATCGGTCGCACGAATCGTTCTTTATGGTGAAAACGGAACGATGGCCGAACAGACCGAGCGGCGCAGTCGTTTGGAATCGACCAGCCCGCCACTACTCCCGACTCGGCGGACCGTCGATAGCCCGATCGCTCGGCAAGCCTCGACCAACAATTTGGCACTCTTCAACGGACTCGGTGGCTTTTCTCAGGACGGTCGCGAGTACATCACTCACCTAGCTCCTGGACAATCCACCCCGGCGCCGTGGGTCAACGTGATCGCCAATCCCGAATTTGGTACCGTCGTCTCCGAAGCCGGTAGTTCCTATTCGTGGGCTGAAAACAGTCACGAGTACCGTTTGACTCCATGGCATAACGATCCTGTATGCGATGTCGGTGGCGAAGCCATCTACCTACGCGATGACGAGACAGGCCACTTTTGGTCTCCCTGCCCGTCCCCGACTCCACGCTCGAATCATTACACGGTTCGGCATGGCTTTGGTTACACCATCTTTGAGACGACCGAGGATGGCATCTCGACGGAATTGATGGTCTATGTGGCTACCGATGCACCGGTCAAGATTTCGAAATTGAAAATCACCAACCGTTCGGACCGACCGCGAAAGATCTCGGTCATCGGTTTTTGGGAATGGGTCCTTGGGGAAGTCAGAAGCAAAACCTTGCAGCATGTCGTGACCGAAATCGATCCTGCCAGCGGGGCGATCATGGCCCGCAACGTCTACAACCCGGACTTTGGAGATCGGGTTGCATTTGCTCATGGCAGCGAGCCTGTCCGTTCCTGGTCCGGTGACCGAACGGAATTCATCGGCCGCAATGGATCGTTGTCGGAACCCGCAGCCATGAAACGGATCCGGCTCTCGTGCAGAACAGGCGCTGGATACGATCCATGTGCAGCCCTGCAAATGCCGCTAGAACTAGCCGTTGGACAGGAACGAACTACGACGTTGACCCTCGGTGCGGGAAAGAACATGGACCAAGCCCGGTCGCTTGCCATGCGTTTTGGAAGCCTGGAAAGTGCCGATCAAGCGATCCACAAGGTTTGGGATTACTGGAGCCACACTCTGGGGAGCTTGCACATCGAAACCCCGGATCCTGCCGTCAATTTCCTCGCGAACGGTTGGTTGATCTATCAAACGCTGGCTAGTCGCATGTGGGCTCGGTCGGGTTTCTACCAATCAGGTGGCGCGTACGGATTCCGAGATCAATTGCAAGATGCAATGGCCCTGACCTTTTCCCAACCCCACTTGCTCCGGGAGCATTTGTTGCGAGCCGCCGCGCATCAATTTCGCGAAGGAGATGTTCAACACTGGTGGCACCCACCCAAGGGTCGCGGTGTGCGCACCCACTTTTCGGATGACTATTTATGGTTGCCCGTCGCGATCTGCCGCTACGTTCAAAAGACTGGTGACACCGGCGTCCTCGACGAGGTCATCCCATTCCTCAGCGATCGCCCGCTCCGAGACGATGAAGAATCGAACTATGACTTGCCCACCGTCTCGGAGGATCGCGCATCGCTCTATGAACACGGTGTTCGAGCGATCCTACATGGATTGCGATTTGGTGAACATGGCTTGCCCCTGATCGGATGCGGTGACTGGAACGACGGTATGAACTTGATCGGCCAGCATGGCAAAGGGGAAAGTGTTTGGCTCGGTTTCTTTCTGTACGATGTCATGCGCCAATTCATCGAACTAGCAGATCTACGGGGAGACAACACGCTGTCACAGCAGTTAGCGACCGAATCGGAGCAACTCCGGGTACAGTTAGAACGTCACGGCTGGGATGGAGAATGGTACCGAAGGGCCTACTTCGATGACGCGACCCCCCTGGGATCGATTCAAAACGACGAATGCCAAATCGATGCCATCTCGCAAAGCTGGGCGGTTCTGTCCGGTGCTGCGAATTTGGAGCGGTCGCAACTGGCCATGGATAGTTTGGAACGGCGATTGGTCGATCGCAATTCGCGATTGATCAAACTGTTAGATCCACCGTTCGATCGCTCATCGCTGAATCCAGGTTACATCAAAGGCTATGTGCCAGGGGTGCGCGAGAATGGCGGGCAATACACCCATAGCGCTATTTGGGCGGTGATGGCTGCTGCGAAACTCGGGGACTGCGATCGTGCTTGGGATCTATTCGCTCTGATCAATCCGTTGTCCCATGCGGATCGAAAGGAATCGATCGATCGCTATCGCGTAGAACCCTACGTCGTTGCTGCCGATGTCTACGGCGTGGAACCCCACGCGGGACGCGGAGGATGGACTTGGTACACCGGATCGGCCTCTTGGATGTATCGTTTGATCACCGAGTCCTTGCTCGGAATCGATCAGCGCGCCGACCGCTGGAGCATCCACCCTTGTCTACCCCATCATTGGTCTCATGTTGAACTTCACTTTCGGTATCGCGAGACCTTTTACCATGTCCGTATCGAGTCTCATGTCGACGCCTCTTACCCGCAATCGGCACCCACTTCCCAACGCCTTACGCAACTGGTCTTGGACGGAACGGTTATTGCGCAGGATTTCATCAAGTTGGTCGATGACCGCAGGCGTCATGAAATCGTCGTGTTTCTCCGCGAAGTTTTTGACCAAGAGGCCGATGCATCGTGCTCTGTCCATAAGCCGGTTTAATGCCGCCGGTTGTTTTGCGCTCTGATTGAGGCATCGTTCAAGCTATACTCAAGGCGATGAATGCCAAAACACGGATGGAGTTCAGTCGGAAAACACCTCATGAGAGCCCTCTTGAATGATCAAGCTATACGAAGCGTTCCTTTGGTTTGCGATGTTTTATGTCTCTGCGGACTTGAGCGGTCTTCTTTTCGCTGGGAGCTCGACAGAGGAGATATCCGAGCAACTGGATGCAAAAGAAGATGACCGGCAATTCAGCGACCACATAAAAGTTTGCCAGGTTGGCTACCTAGTCGATGAGACCAAAATAGCCATTCTGACGGCGGAGCCCCAGGGGAAAGCTGTTGTTCGTCATTCTCAAAACGGTGAGATTGTCGCATCACTTCCTGTAGGAGCGGTATCGTTTGATTCCGACACAGGGGACAGCGTACGCCTGATCGATCTGACAGAAGTTTCAAAGCCCGGTCGCTATTACCTCGATATACCTGGTGTGGGTCGCAGCTTCGACTTCCGTGTGGGCGACGAAATTTTTACTCGTCCTTTTCAACTGTCGATGCTCTTTTATACCGGCCAACGTTGCGGCACAGCAGTGAGACTAAGCGGCGACTTTGCCAAGTACCAGCATGCACAGTGCCATTTGTCGGATGCTCACTTCGATGCATCCACAGGTCGATCGGGCGAAAAATCGCTGACCGGCGGTTGGCACGATGCGGGAGACTTTGGACGCTACACCATAAACTCTGGTATCTCGATGGGCACTCTTTTATGGGCTTATGAGTTTAACTCCGAAAAGCTGCGCGATGTCGAGTTGATGATACCCGAGAAGACTGGGTCGCTACCCCAGATGCTTACCGAGATTCGTTGGAACTTGGACTGGATGCTCAAGATGCAAGACGAGGGTGGAGGCGTTTGGCACAAGGCAACGACTTCCAAGTTCCCTGGATCGATCCTTCCAGAATCCGATAACGCGAGGATGCTCATTGTCGGCAGCGGACATGATCCATTTGTGACGACGCAAGCCACAGGGAATCTGGTGGCCGTTGCGGCGATCGCAGCACGAGTGTACCGACCGTTTGATCCCGAGTATGCAGATCAATGCCTAACTGCCGCAAAACGCGGATGGAAGTGGCTCGAATCGACGCCGGATAGCCATTTCAAAACCAACCCCAAAGGCATCGAAACAGGAGCCTATGAAGACAACGACGCAAACGATGAAAGGCTTTGGGCGGCTTCGGAATTGTTTCGGACGACAGGCGATAATCGCTACCATGAGTACTTCCTCAAGAGTTTTCGTCGCATTCGCCCGATGTTCAATTCGGGGTTTCCGCACGAGTGGAAGAATGTGCATGCGTTGGCTCTTTACGGTTACGCAATCGAAAAACGCACCGAGGTAGACCCGAAGGTTCAGCAAGAAATCCGCTTGGAGGCATTGAATGCTGCCGACGAGATCGTCAATCGCATTCTTCTGAATGGCTATCGCGTTCCTCTTTCGACAGAGAACTACATCTGGGGTTCCAATGCCCTCGTGGCCAACTATGGCATGATGCTTCGACTCGCTCATCGGATTTCACCGAAACCTAAGTATGTAAACGCTGCTCAGGATTCTCTTCACTATTTGCTTGGTCGAAATACGTTCAACTCAAGCTTTGTAACCCAGGTTGGCAAACGATGGCCAATGAATCCTCATCATCGCCCCAGCGAAGCCGACGACGTTCTTGAACCTTGGCCAGGCATGTTGATTGGAGGCCCCAATGCTCAGAATGCGAATGAAAAAAGGCCTCCGGCCCGGCAGTGGGACGATGTCAAGCAGAGCTTTACAACCAACGAAGTCGCGATCAATTGGAATGCGCCACTGGTTTTCTTGCTTGCAGAAGCCCTGCCAAATCCCGTCCCGGCCCCCTAACCTCGCCCCGCCGATCTTCACAGTTGCTTACTGCGTCTTTATTTTGCCAACCGGAAACCAAAACCCAACGGTACTGCGACTCTTTCTCCTCGAAAAGACTTAACGTACGACAAAATCATCGTACGATGGTTTTGTCGTACGAGATTCTTGGTGGTGGATTCGCGCCTTGTACTACCTCGCTGCCTTGTTGCTACCGTCAACTTCTTGGTCCCCCGTTCTTTCTTCATCCGCCGTGCGGCGGATGAAGTAAGAACGGGGGAGTGGTCGCCTTGGGTAGCTCTCAAGTCATGGCCCCGCCGGCATAAAGCCGTTTAGCGTTGAATTAAAAGCGGAACGGCGCAAGCCGCCCGGTGAAAAACATTGCGATATCGAGGACACCCCATCACTCACCGGAGTGGTTGCGCACTTCCGCTTACACTAATTCAACGCCATTCGGCAAGAGCCGACGGCGGTCTTGAATCGTGTGCTCCCAAGCGATCTTCTCAAAGGGTTTTATCGATTGGATATAGTCCCGGACGATACGGCTGTGGAACTTGTTTAAGCCACGTTTTAAGCTCGTTGATGTCGTCTGGGTCGAAACTATCCATCACCCGTTTGATCTCTCGTAGATCACTCGTCGCACAATCGATCGGTCGTGGGTCAAAGTCCGCCCAATGATTCTGGTCTTCTTTCATTCCGCCGAATTGGTACAAAGCGACGGTCGGTACCAGACTTCCAACCTGTGGCAACTGGCCACAGATGCTCGTCAGTTTCTTTTCGATAATCTTGATCACGGGGAATTCGCCTTCTCCCATCGTCAAGTCCGTACATACTGCAATGAGCATCGGATCGAGCGACAAAACAACACCAGGGTTTGCACATCCAAAACGAAAATGATCGCTTACTTTACGCCAATACAACCAATTCATCAGCAGAAGCAGTATGGTTGGGATCCAGAATATCCAGTGCGCAAAGATCGCTAGCACAAGAAAGAAAGCGAGACTGAGCATCCAAATCAGCGGCCATTTCGGATAACTCATGAACCAACGCAGACGTTGCACATCCAATTCGCCAGGATTGCTTGCAAACGTAGAATTATCCAATGTCAAAGACTTCTGTTCTTGCTCCATGGTGATCCTCGGTTTTAAGAAAACGCCGGTTCGATTGTATTACGTTGGTCTAACCTCAAGCCCTCGGACACCGCTGCTGGAACTGCTCCCAAACTGCTCTAGCTCGTGCCCCATCTGCTGTGCGATTTGCACAAAGAGATTGCAAAGCGGTGTGTTCTTCTCGCGATCCAGCATCAAATGCTGACCGTGTCGAAATCTCCCGCCCGCAAGCAGCAGCGGCAGGTTTTTCGTGTCATGGGAATTGGCATTTCCTAAGTTGCTTCCGAAAAGCACGGAGGTGCTGTCTAGAAGTCGAGACGCCCCCTCCTGCTTGCGGTTCAATGCAGCAAGCAATTTTTCGAAAGCGTGGAATTGAGCTTCTTCGATCAAACGCAGTTGCTTAATTTTTTCGGTGTCTTGACCATGGTGGGACAGGTTGTGGTGATCGATGCTGACTCCAGGTATCGGTGGAACATCATTTCGGCCTTGGACCATCACGGTGATCAGCCGCGTCGAATCGGTCTGCAAGGCTAGTGGTATGAGTTCGAAAAGCAATTGCATTTGTCCGACCAAGTCCTTGCTTTCCTTGATATCCTCGGGAAGCGTCGCTTCGACCTTGGGTTTCGGCCTGTGTACCCAAGCTTCCGCAGCAGACAACCGCTGCTCCATTTCTCGGACCGAATAGAGGTACTCCTCAAGCTTCTCTCGGTCGTCTTTGCCGATCCGGTTTTGAAATTGCCGCGTTTCTTCTCGGACCGTATCCATGATGCTTTTGCCTTCGCGAAGCTTCTGAATCTGGGCGTCTTTCGCCTCCGCGGTGCCGTCGAGAAAGAGTTTGGTGAACATTCGCGATGGAGACTGTTCCCCAGGGATCATGATCCCACTGGATGTATACGATTGGCTCGATCCGTCCGTACTGAGTTGTAGCGACGGGAACCGTGTCTCTAGCCCGATTTTCGAGGCGAGCCATTGGTCGATGGAGATCGAGTTTCGGAAGCCCGCAAGTCCGGGGTGCCGGGCTGCTGTCAACCACGTCATCGACGAGGAATGACCATCTGAGCCGGACTGGTCCGGATGGGATATCCCATTGAATAACGTATAGTCCCGGCGATGCGAATCGAGTATTTTCAGGTAGGGTGTCAACTCGAAGTCAGATCCACCAGCCTCCGGGAATAAAAACGGCGAGTGCAAGCCAAGTGTGGTGCAAATACAGACCAATCGCTGCGGGATACTCTCATCGGCGGCTCGGACACCTCGGGGAAGGAAAGCATCGAGGATGGGCAACGCCAACCCAACTCCGCTCGCTCGCAAAAAGGCACGTCGATCCGTCCTGAAAACGCCGTTGGGGTAGTTCATCATTGGCTCGTAGAATCTGTTTCTTGTGGATGATCGGTTCGGATCAATCGGACTACTTGTGGGTGAATAGCTTGCTCGCGACGACGCGATGGACGAGTGTGCGGACCCCCGCACCGTTGATCTGGACCTCTGCAGCGATACGATCGATTTCCTCTCGATCGGCAAAGCTGATGGCTGACCCAGTGGCGTAGGTCGCAAACTGCTCGACGAGGGACCTGGAAATCTGGCCTTGATCGCGCAGTAGGATGTTTCGGAAGGACTCGATATTGGAAAACGGAACCCCATCAGCGGTTTCGCCACTTGGATCGACGGGTTTGCCAAGTTTGTATTCCCAGATATCCCTACCGTGGAGCTTGGCCTTAGGCGGTGTGCCTTCGCCAACCGATCGATAGTTTTCCCGGAACCCGCCGATCACGTCGAAACTTTCCAACGCAAATCCGGGAGGGTCGATTTCTCGATGGCATCGATTGCATGTCTCAGAATCACGGTGCTTGGACAATTGTTCGCGAATCGTGGTCGCTCCGCGCGTATCGGGTTCGATGGCATTGACCGGCGGTGGAGGAGACGGTGGGCGGCCGATCAATCGCCTTAAGATCCAGGCACCGCGAAGGACCGGAGAGGTTACCGTCCCATTGGCTGTCACCTTGAGAACCGATGCGTGGGTCATGATCCCTCCTCGCGGAGAGTCTTGGGGCAATTGCACCCGGCGAATCTCTTCACCGTAGAGATTCGGATCGCTGAGATGAAATTCCCCGAGCAGGCTATAGTGCTCAGCGAGTCGCCGATCGATCATGACAAAATCCGAATCGATGATTGTACCGATAGGCAGATTCTTCTGCAGTAACTCGCGAAAGAACCATTGAGTTTCTGCGACCATCGAATCCCTGAGCAGATCGTCGTACTCGGGGTACAGTTTTGCATCGGGGGTGGTTGCATCGATTTGAAATAGGTCGAGCCACTGCCCGGCGAACGAGACGATAAACTCCCGACCGCGAGGAGAATCCAAAAGTCGATCGACCTGGGCCCGCAAAACATCTGCCTCGGAGAGCTTGCTGCTCTTGGCCAGATCAAGGAGTTCTTCGTCGGGTGGACTGCTCCAAAAGCAGTAGGAAAGTCGTGAAGCAAGTGCATAGTCGTCAAGCTTCCCAGGGGACTCTTCGAGCATAAGGAATTTGGGCGAAATCAGGATACTTCGCAAAGCCACACGCATCGCTTGCTCGTAGGTACGGCCCGAATCCAATTCCTGGTGTGCCAAGGCGATGAAGCGATCGGCTTGTCCATCTTGAAGAGGGCGGCGAAACGCCCGCTGAGCGAATCGTTGGATCGCATCTGCGGATTCGGACTTTGGATTCTCCGGCGCCAATTCGTAAGCGATAGGACCGTTCTGAGTCCAAGCACCTCGTTTCTTAAGCTTGCGTACCGATGAATCACCGAACACGCTCGATACGCTTTGGGGTGGCCACTGTTCAAAAAGGGGGCCTTCGATCTCAATCCATTCAATCGCCATACCGGGAACTTTCCAGTCCTTGACGGTATCGACGTTCCACAAGCTCTTGCCTTGCGCGTCGATACCGATCCCATACCCGGAGAATCGAAGATGCTCCTTGGGGGTTAGCCGAGTGGTAAATTCGACGACGCGTGGCACTCCTTCCGGCAGCTCGAAATACCGAAGCATGCGGCTGGTCTTCCAATCGCTCGAGTACACTTTCAACGCGACGGCTTCATCGCGACTATCCACAGCGTACGCCGAGGCTCGAATCCGATATAGCCCACTCGCAGGGGGTTTGAATTGTCTCAGGTCGTCCGGCGAATATCCATGGCTGATAAAGACAATCGCATTCTCCGTCTGACGAAACAATTGCCGGTGTTTTTGTCCCGAAGCAGGGTCAACAGCGCCTTCGGCCTTGTCGAGATTCTCTCGTACTCCTTTTTCGTCGTGGTACCGCAGCCGCTTCTGGTACACTTTGGGCGTTTCGGTCAACCGAATGCAATCGTCGAGCGCAAGTTCGATCACTTCAAGGTACTTCTCCAATTGCAAACCCGAGATCCGAAGACCTTCCGACACGGTGTCGTAGCCACTTGCCCTACCATCCTCAGGCAATAGATGTTGGAGCGGAGTATCGATCCCCAGCAGATCATGAAGGCTATTCTCGAATTCGCGGCGATTCAACCGCCGGTACGACGTCCTTCCATCGCGATCCTGTCGCTCCGAGATTTCCGCATGCAATGTTTTCTTTAGCGTTTCTGCAATCGGAGCAATCTCCGCATCTTTGAGTGCAGACTCCGGTGGCATCTCTCCACGAACCACCCTGTCGTGGATTCGAATCCAACGCTCTCGATTCTCTCGCAATTCGATGGCCCAATCCAAAGCATCGATATCCAGTCCCCCAGCCATGTCCGAGGCATTGTGGCATCCCTTGCAATTTTCCGACAAGAACCTAGCCACCTCGGTCGGTGGAGCCGCATCAAGGGCGATTGAGAAAACAAAACGCACCATCAAGAACATCAGTACTAGCCTGACTAGTACGTTGGGTGGACGTGGCAAAATAGCCATCAGCTTTTTCTCCAGGATTCGGTGCTGCCAAAGACTCTGCGTTCAGCGGCTATCATCGCTCCTTATGGTATCCAAGTTTCCACCTGGGGCAAAGTCGGGAATTAGCCGACCCGTTCCTGAGTGACTCGGCAGTCGCGATCTCATTTCTTGACCTAAGCACGATCGATCCTGCTGTTTTGTTGCCCCGACAAGTCGATCTGCCTCGAGTGAGTAACAGTTGGGCTGGCCTCGTACAGTCCTAGAAATCTTAGTACTCGAGAAAGCGCGGCAGCTTTTTCGCTTCTTCAATCCAGTTGGTGATCTCCGCCAGGCTAGGTGGCTGTCGCGTATTCTTCTTCTCTTTGTTTACCTCGGAAACTTTGGTGTGCAGGTTCTTTGGAATGCGAGTTGAAAGCTCGATGACCGTATCAACGCCAGAGGCCTCGAGCAGTTGCGAGTACTCAGAACCGATTCCTGGGACTCGGTACAAGTCCGCCATGTTCGCAAACTTCAGGATCCACTTGACGCTGATCCCCGTCTTCTCAGCCAAGTTCTTTCGTTGCTTGGGTGTCTTGGTGGACTTGAGAAGCCCGTCTGTATCCTTGATACCGGCGGCCAAAAATTTTTCCCTGCGAACGGGTCCGACTCCCTCGACGTCATGGATCTTGTGATTCGCCACCTCTAACAACTCCTTTTGAAACTTGGCATAGTAAATTCATTATCGACGAATCCTAAAACTATCAAGAGTGCTGGAAGAAACAAGTAGAGCAAAAGCAATGCGTGTCCTGGTTTGCTTGTTTCGAACTTGTTTTCCACCGCTTGGCATCGGTAGCCACCTGTCGCCAGACGGTGGAGGATTTCCTTAGCGCAGTTAAGAGCTTGCCGCCGGTGTCCGCCAGTCCTGGGCTATCGCAGCATTGCCTAGCCCTCCATGAATACATCCAACTTTTGACCTGCGTAGATTGGAGGCGTCGCGCCAACGACCTCGTAAACCACGAATAGAACGCGAGTATCCACTCGCTCAGTAGTGCCGCCGGTCAGGGATTTTTTGGGGACGATGCGGGGGTCAATACGGACAAATCGCAGTTCGATCGAGATGCGATCGCGCCCACGCACAAAACCCTCAGCTCGCGCATTGGGGATTACTCTGCTCGCATCTTCCTCGTCAACCTGGACTCGAACGCGAAGTGGTCCGTTCACTCCTAGCTGAACAAGGGGATTTTCGTTTCTTGTTGATTCTGCAAGTTCGCCTGGGCGAATATCGACATGCAAGACCAAACCATCGACAGGGGATCGAACGACCAAGCGGTCGAGATCTACTTGCACTTGTTCTACACTCGATTTGGCCGAAGCGACCTCATATTCCGCGATCTCAATATCATGACTCCAAGTTCCGGCCTCCAGTTTGGTAAGATCTGCTTGGGTTTGTGCCAATGCAGCATGCGACTGCTCGTAGGCATACTTGCGTGCATTGTGTTCTTCTTCGCTTAACGCCCGCTGTTCGACCAACAGTTTCGCACGATTCCAAACATCTTCGTTGCGTTTGAAGATTGCAGTGGCCGCCGCCACCCGCGCACGTGCTGGCGGTAGGTCCTCGGGGCGAGTACCAGCCTTTAGCTTAAGAAGCTTCGCGCTGGCGGTTGACCATGTTGCAGTCCGATTGAGAAGCTCCGCTCGCAATGCTCGATCGTCCAATGTAAAGAGGGGCTCACCTGGGGATACCTTTTGGCCGGGGATCACATGCACCTTCGAGACAATTCCAGAGATGGGCGTTGCGATAGCTATCGGCTCACCAGCCATCTGAACTTCACCTAGTCCAGAAATGGTATTCGCTCCCAGCTTCGTCAAAGGAGGCGGATTGAGCGCAGCCGTAAGTTGCTCTTTAGGTGTCAAATGTCCCAATGTCGCGATACCAAAGCCAAGCGCGATGGCAGCGATGAGCGGAATGCCGAATTTGATCAACATCGTTTATCTTCCTGTCGTAAGGGAGCTTCCAGGTTTCCGATAGATAGGTCGGTGCTAAGTCGAATTCGGATCGACCGGGTGTTTTGGAGTCGATACGCTTTCAACTCTTGAAATGAGACCGTCCTCCATGTGCACCACTCGATCTGCAAAACTGTAAACGCGTGGATCATGCGTCACCACAATGGCAGCTCGATCCTCTGCAACGGCAAGGTCTCTCAGCAACGTCATGACTGCTTGCCCCGCCTGACCGTCGAGTGCTGCAGTTGGCTCATCGCAAAGCAATAACTTTGGCGAGTGCACCAATGCACGCGCAATTGCAACGCGTTGCTGCTGGCCACCCGAGAGTTGACTGGGAAGCTTGTTGGCATGGGCACTCAGGCCTAATGTATCGAGCAACATCTTTCCCTTGCTCAATGCCATGGGCCAGTCGAATCCGCTGGCCACGAGCGGAACGGCAACGTTCTCCGATGCCGTGAGTCCGGCCAGCAGGTTGTATTGTTGAAAGATGAAGCCAATATTCTTCAATCGATAAGGTACAAGCATCGACGAAGACATGGATGAAACTTCATGACCGAATACATGCATCGAGCCAGATGCGCCACGAAGTAGACCAGCAATCAATGAGATCAAAGTGGTTTTGCCACACCCGCTCGGCCCAACCAGCATCGTCAACATTCCTGCTGGGGCGGTGAAATCCACCCCTTTCAAGACGTTTACGGAACCAGCCGCAGTTTTAAATGCCATTTTGACGTCTTTGCAAATCACGCTCATGGCTAACCTCGGAATACAACGGCAGGGTCTACAGTCAAAACTTTTCGTACGCTGACAACGCACGCCAACAGAGTCACCAGCACAATAAAAATGCCTGAACCAATAAAGATGAATGGATGCATGAACATTCCCCGCAATCCACCTGAGAGCTGTGTGCTCGTCATCGCAAAAAAAAGGTTGGCAGCTCCAATGCCAAGGCAATAACCTATAGTGGATACAAACAGGGCCTGGATCATGATCATCCGAAGTATCACCCAGTTATTGACCCCGATGGCCTTCAACGTCGCGAACTGCTTCAAGTTCTCAACGCTGAACATGTAGAACGTTTGCCCAACGATGGCGACGCCAATAACAACTCCCATCAAGATCGTTATCCCGAAATTTTCTGCGATTCCCGAGTACTTTAGGATCCACGTGCGGGTGTCGCTCATGAACGCAGTACGTGTTCGAGCTCTCAGGCCAGTAGCTTGGGTAATCTGCTTGGCAACCTCTTCCGGTGATTGCTCGGAACTGGAGCGAGCAAGGACATACGTTACAGGGTTGAGCGTTTCCCTAGCCATGGCCACTCCCAAGCTTCGCCGTGTGTAAACGCGAGGCATTCCACTCCATGAGGCACCGATGTAGCAGATCCCTACAACAACCGCGCGACGCTGTCCAATCTCGACGATGGCGCCAACTTGAGGTGCCACCCCGGGGAAGATGCTTGTATATCCCGCAATGTCCATGACAATCGCATCCGGCTGATGAAAATCATCCAATGTCCCGATGAGCATTTCCTGAGGCGCTCCGACCATGGATAGATCGTCGATCCCTACCAATTGCACAAGCTTCATACGCCCGTCTTCCGTACGCAATTGTGCAGTGGACTGATAATAGGGAACCGCCCACTGAACCCCCGGAACCGATCGAACGCGATTCACCGACAGCTCAGCAATCGGATAGCCCTGATCAAGCGTCTCGACGCTGGACTTCATCACCCAAATGTCAGCTTGGTTGGCTTCGAGAATATCGCGAGTCGACGCGTGCATTAGTGAATGGAAGATAGCGGATTGCTGACTGATCAGTAAGGTTGCAAATGAGACCCCCAGGACCAACGCAACGTACTTGGCCTTGTCATGCAGAAGTATTTTGAACGCGACGAGATTGATGATTCGTTCCTCCAAGCAGCGCTTATTTCGAAGCTGGCTTCTTCTTCGTTGACTTCTTCTTTTTTGATGTCGGCAATGGAAAACCATCGACGTAACGCTTGACCGAATCCAAGGTGACTTTGGCAAGCACTTCAACGAACGAATCGCCCTCGTGTACGTTTTTGACGACTGTAGGCGCAAATTCTTGCAGGATTCGCCGATGGGTCATGAAGGTTGAGGCCAAAAGATGCATGGTGATTACGCCAAATCGCACCGCATCGTTGTCCTTGGGAAGCGACGTTACTCGACTGACGACTCCGCAGAGCCATTCGAATTCGGGCAGATAGCTGAGCTTGAGAACCTTGCGAAATGAAGCGGAAGGATCGACTGCTTCGCGTTCGATGAGCTTGATTGGCCATGCAACTTTCTGAGCTGCGTAGTCCTTGATCATCCACTGGATGGCTAATCGCAGCGATTCTTCCGGCGTTGCAGCATTCGCTTGATCGAACAGTGGCCGTGCTTCGTCAGAGATTTTGACGGCAGCAACTAGCACCTCTTCATAGAGAGCTTCCATACTTCCGAAATGGTAGGGGATCGCCCCAAGCGAAACCCCTGCCTTGGCGGTTATTTGCCTAGCCGTGACCCCGTTAAATCCAAAATTGGCAAAAAGTTCGCCCGCCGCCTGGATTAGGGAAGACTTCGTTTTTTCGGAATCGCTCGCAACACCCATCATCACCTCTACAAACGCAACCTGCCTGTGTAGTACAAACGTATCATACAAGTGTACTATACCGAAGCGCCGGAGTCAAGTTCGGGTCGAGGGCGTTCGCTTTTTGGGGTTTCTTCCGGAGGAAAAAACGAAGGTTCCTCAGGGTGGTCTCGAACCTCCGACTCGCGGATTCATCGGCCGCGGCGGACTCTGTCTGCGATAGGCCTGTCCTGGGCCATCGTCGTGGAGGCCTGAACAAGTTGAACAGTCCGCCGAAGGCGTACAGGCCGTCGAAGATGGCGATGAATCTCGGGGGGTGGAGCAGAGTCCAAGTCCCCGGATTTTTTCAATTGGCTGGTGCTATTAACCGCTTGGCCCCCCTTCGCCCCCAGGGCTTTGGCTGGGGGAGAGCGACTGCGCATAAGCCTTCTGCTCCCGCAGCCATGTGATCGCGTCCTTCGCGATGTCATCGGTGAGGTGGTAACCTTCGGGGAGATGCTAATTCTGGAAACAAACTCAGTTGGCTAAAAATCGCAAAGCAGACGCAACGCCAACGGTGACCTCCGTCATGCGCTGGTAGTCCAGCGTATCTGGCGTATCAGTGGCTCGGTGGTAATTCGGATTCCTGAGGAAACTGGTGTCGGTAAGCATCAAGGCTGGATAACCTTGATCCCAAAACGAACTGTTATCACTTAACCGAATCTCTTTGATCTTCTCGGGTAGGCAAATAGAAAACAGGGGCATCGATCGAGCACCACGCTTGAAGCCCCGACGAAAGTTCCAGCACAATTTCCAGGAGGGCAAGTTGCCGACGGCTGCTAAGAAATCACCTCGACGCGGAAAGAAGCGACGCATCCATTCTGGAATGAGCGGTGGCACTCTCTGTGAATTGTCGGCTGTGCTGTAATATCCGACCATTTCCAAACAGAGCATTCCTTTGATTTTGTCGCCTCGCAAACGGGCTTGGCGAGCGTGGTGTTGGCTACCCATCGCGTCGACATGGAAGTAGGGTGGTTCTTCACAGGCAAATGCAACGTAACGAATGGATCGTTTGCATTGGTGTTCACGAAGTAGTCGGCTCACTTCGAGCAGAACGGCCACTGCGGATGCGTTATCGTCAGCGCCCGGGGTTGTGTAAACCGTATCGTAGTGAGCGCCCAGCAAAATTATCTCATCGGCTCGCTTGCTTCCGGATTGCTCGACGATCAGGTTGGTAGCTTGATCGCCAACTGCGTCGTAGCACTCGTGCGAACTCTGGTAGCCCATGCGGGCCCACTGGCCTTCGATGTAACCAATCGTGGCTTGGATGGTCTTGGGCTTCTGAAGGTACCTTGGCCCGATCAAACCTGCCAAGCGATCGACGTGAAGTCGCAGATTCGATTCAATTTGGTTTTTATCAGGTTTCATGAATAGGGCGGACCGAGTCGACGGAACCCATGGCTTAGCACAATCGCCAAGAATATGGAGTTACGTAGCATAACAGCGATTGGGTTGACCACCGGGGCACTTGAGCAATTTGGCCAAGCCTGTGACAATTCGATGCCAAGTGATTGCATCCATGAAACGCTTCGTGGCCATTCCCAGATATCTCCCAGCCAATCGGCAGGAATTCCTTCCTTGCCAACTCTTGCTCCCACGATGCCGCCGACAATCGCAGCGGTTGTATCCGCGTCTCCACCACATTCGATTACTGCAATAACCGACTTGCGAAAGTCGTTCGGATATGACAGCCAACTGTGAACAGCAATCGGTACCGTATGGTAAGTGTATCCAGTGATGCCGCGCTCCAGCCCCAGCGATCGTGCGAAGTGAGAAGTTGATTGTCCATTCTCAACACTGGTCACAGCGGATCGGAGCAACTCAAGCAGTTCGGTAGCATCGCCAGGCATGGACTGCGAAACAACTTCAAGCCATCGGTTGGCATCCAGGGCGTCTTTGAGCGAAGCTTCGCGAGCAGCAAGTGCAATCGCAATTGCGCCAAATTCGGCCTTTGGATCCGTATGCGTCAATCGAGACGAGGTTCGAACGAATTCTAGCAATTTAAAAACATCTTCAATAGTTGCACCAAGGATTGCGGCTCGCATAGCCGGCCCATTGCCAGCAGAATAGACCCCCGACTTCGATGGACTGATACCGAACCATAACTTTACACAACTGCGAGCTGTTGCTTTGCCAACGCCGGCTGGTAGGGCCAACATCCACCATCGCAACCTCGCTGCAAATCGTCGTGCGAATACCTCGACGTTGCCACCCGATTCGATCAGCGATTGAGCTACCATGCAGGTATGCTCGGTATCGTCGGAGATCATCCCTCTTCGTAGGAAGAATCGATGGCGTTCAGGCGGCCCAAGCAGCTTTTGAGCTCTGGCTGCCGACAGACCTTCATAAGGCAAACCTAGAGCATCGCCCACAGCGGTCCCTAAAATACATCCAATGATTGCCTTCTCGTTCGACATCCAGAACTTTGTCCGCCTCGGTTTGGTTCTCAATTGGCTTACGCCGAGTTTTCGAACCTTTTTTCCAAAAAGTCCGGCAGCACCGGAGCGACATAACAACATAACCAGACTTAAAATGCGGGGCAAGTTGACCTGCAATTGTCTTGGAAAAAATCACACTCAGTTGTAGCAAGGCCGATCACATCGACAACCAACAGCGACACCAGAATCAACTCCCGATAGCTGGACGATCCTCGACATCTATAGCTAACGATGGCAGAGATTCGCAAGCTGAAGCTCGATCCATCTAACCAAGCACAAATCCGTTGCCAGCTTTTCCATTCACCCAGCGGGACCTATGCAATGCATGGACTAACCTGCTGTACCTGGCGGAGTCCGAACTCCGCCGCC
>Ga0082207_1000250_pt1 | contig 31542 bp, 24 predicted proteins | sample LakMenEpi10Aug09_FD_71540 | JGI IMG/M metagenome (GOLD analysis project Ga0082207, IMG submission 71540)
CGCCGGCCTTCACCAGCCCCACGGCGTGAGGCCACGCTGCGTGGACACCCCCCGCATCGCCGAACTGCGCCAACAACACCGCCGCGACAAACAGGCCCTCATGGAGGCCTTCGCGGCAAGAAGGCCCAGCGCGGCGGTCACCCATACCCTGCTGCGGGGCCTTTCCCGCCTGACCGACCGCACCCTCAAGGCGCTGGCCGATGGCACCCGTCTGCCGGCCGAGGTTGCCTTGGTGGCCGTGGGGGGCTACGGTCGTGGCGCCCTGTTTCCGCACTCCGATGTCGATGTGCTGCTGCTGGTGGCTCCCCACCTGGAGAGCGACGCCGCCGCACAGGAGCGGATCGCAGCGTTCATCACCGCCTGTTGGGATTGCGCTCTGGAGATCGGCTCCTCCGTTCGAACGCCCGAGCAATGTGCCCAAGAGGCGCAGCGCGATGTGACCATCCAGACCGCGATGCTGGAGTCGCGCCTCGTGTTTGGCCCAGCCAAGCTGATGCAGGCCTTCCAGGTTGCGACCCAATCGGTGATGGAGCCTTCGGCGTTTCTGCGCGCCAAGACGCTGGAGATGTACCAGCGTCACCTGAAGTACGAGGACACGCCCTATTCGCTTGAGCCCAACTGCAAGGAAAGCCCCGGCGGACTGCGAGACCTGCAGGTGCTGATGTGGGTGGCGCGCGCGGCCGGCTATGGGCGCAGCTGGGCCGAACTGGCCGCCAACGGTGTGATCACGAAGTTCGAGGCCCGCCAGATCGAACGGCAGCAGGCCACGCTCACCACCATCCGCGCCTGGCTGCATGTGGTGGCCAACCGACGGGAAGACCGGCTGGTGTTCGACCTGCAGACCCAACTGGCTGAGCGCATGGGGCTCAAACCCGCCAAGGGCCAGCGTGTGTCCGAAGCCCTCATGAAGCGCTACTACTGGAGCGCCAAGGCAGTCGTCCAGCTCAATGAGATCGTGATGCAAGAGGTGCAGGAACGCATCGCCGGGTCGCGCGATGTGCCCATGCGGCCGCTGACGCCCGACTTCATGGACCGCGGTGGTTTGCTGGAAGTGGCGCGCGACGAGCTCTATCGCGAGCGCCCCTCGGCCATTCTGGAGACCTTCAGCCTCTACCAACGCACCGTGGGCATCAAGGGCTTGTCGGCCCGCACCCTGCGTGCGCTGTACAACGCGCGCAATCTGATGGACTCAGATTTCCGCCGTAACCCGGAACACCGGCGGCAGTTCCTGGACATCCTGCAGCACCCCGGCGGCGGGCAGACCCACACCCTGCGCCTGATGAACCAGACCAGCGTGCTGGGCCGCACGCTGTGGGTGTTCAGGCGCATCGTGGGGCAGATGCAGCACGACCTGTTCCACGTGTACACGGTGGACCAGCACATCCTGATGGTCGTGCGCAACGTGCGCCGCTTCTTCGTGCCTGAACATGCGCACGAGTACAGCTTCTGTTCCAACCTGGCCGCAGGCTTCGACAAGCCCTGGGTGCTGGTGGTGGCCGCTTTGTTCCATGATGTGGCCAAAGGGCGTGGGGGCGACCATTCGGAGTTGGGCTCCACGGAAGTGAAGCGGTTTTGCCGCGAACACGGCATCGCCAAGGATGACGCCAAGCTGATCGACTTCCTGGTGCGAGAACACCTGACCATGAGCCGGATCGCACAGAAGGAAGACCTGTCGGATCCGGAGGTGATCCAGGCCTTTGCCGCCAAGGTCAAGGACGTGCGCAGCCTGACGGCCTTGTACCTGCTGACGGTGGCCGACATCCGGGGTACCAGCCCCAAGGTGTGGAATGGCTGGAAGGGCAAGCTGCTGGAAGACCTGTTCCGCGCCACACGGCGGGCCTTGGGCGGCGACAAGCCGGGCGCTCAGGCCGAGATCGATTCCCGCAAGGGCGAGGCCCGCACCCTGCTGGCGCTGGCCTCGCAGCTGCCCGGCACCGAGAAACCCCTGTGGGACGCACTGGAGGTGAGTTACTTCGCGCGCCATGAGTCGGCCGATCTGGCCTGGCATGCCCGCGCCCTGTGGCGCCATCTGCAGACCGAAGAGCCGGTGGTCAACGCCCGGGCATCGTCGGTGGGAGAAGGCCTTCAGGTGCTGGTCTACAGCCCCGACAGGCCAGACCTCTTTGCGCGCATCTGCGGCTACTTCGACAACGCGGGGTTCAACATCCTGGACGCCAAGGTGCACACCACGCGCACCGGCTATGCGCTGGACACGTTCGAAGTGGTTCAGGCGCATGCCGCCGGCGGCCCCGACACGGCCTCCGCCCACCGCGACCTGATCGCCTTGGTCGAACACCAACTCGCCGCAGCCGTGTCGTCGCAAGCGCCACTGCCTGAGCCGGCCCGCGGGCGCCTGTCACGCCGGGTGCGCAGCTTTCCCATCACCCCACGGGTGTCCCTGCGCCCGGATGAACGCGGGCAGCGCTACCTGCTGTCGGTCAGCACGAGCGACCGCGCGGGGCTCCTGTATTCGATCGCCCGCGTGCTGGCTCAGCACCGCATCAACCTGGAACTGGCCAAGGTCATGACCCTGGGCGAGCGCGTGGAGGACACCTTTGTCGTGATGGGCGATGCCTTGCGCCACGCGCGCACCCAGTTGCAGATCGAAAGCGAACTCCTCGACGCAGCGGGTGCCGTGCGCCCGGTGGCCGCCTGACGACCATGGCGGTGCGCCTGCTCAGCGCTGAGGAAGTCTTGGCCCAACTCGGCCGCTTCGATGCGGTGTTGGACGCTCGGTCGCCATCCGAGTTCGAACTGGACCACCTGCCCGGTGCGCAATGCTGGTCGGTGCTGGACGACGAGGAGCGTCGTGTGGTGGGCACCCAGTACAAGCAGGAATCGGCCTTCGATGCCCGCAAGCGCGGTGGGGCCCTGGTAGCACGACGCATCGCAGAATTGCTCGAGCAACAGGCCGCCGACAAACCGCGGGAGTGGCAGCCCTTGGTCTACTGCTGGCGGGGCGGTCAGCGCAGTGGCACCCTGGCCTGGTTTCTCGACCAAGTCGGCTTTCGCGTCACTTTGCTGCAGGGCGGGTACAAGGCTTTTCGGGCAGCGGTTCGGGCCGAGCTTCAAACCCTGCCGCTGCGCTTGCACTACGTGGTGATCGGCGGGCGAACCGGAAGTGGGAAGAGCCGCCTGCTGCAGGCCCTGTCGGCACAGGGCGCACAGGTGCTGGACCTGGAGGCCTTGGCCTGCCACCGTGGCTCGGTGCTTGGCGCCCTGCCCGGGATTTCCCAGCCCAGTCAAAAGCAATTCGAGAACCGCGTGTGGCAGGTGCTGCGCATCTTCGATCCGCAACGACCCGTGTTCGTGGAAAGCGAAAGCAAGAAAATCGGTGCGCTGCAGGTGCCCGAGGCCCTGATCCAGTGCATGCGGCTGCACGGGCGTATCGGCTTGGTGGACATGCCGCTGCAGGCGCGCGTGGCCTTGTTGCTGGAAGACTACGCGCACTTCACCACCGACGTGCCAGGGTTCTGCGCGCTCTTGGACCACCTGGTGGAGCTGCGCGGGCATGAGACGGTGCGGCAGTGGCAGCAGTGTGCCCGTGACGGTCTATGGGCCACGGTGTTCGAGCACCTGGTGCGGGAACATTACGACCCGCTATACCTGCGATCCATGGACCGCAACTATGCCGGCATGGCCTGCGCGGTGAGCATCCCCTTGGCCGATGGCCAGCCACACACCTTGGCGCAAGCTGCGCAAGCCCTGATCGGGCAAGAAAAAACCCTGTGCCACCGGGCACAGGGTTGAGGCATCGTCTTCTGAAAGTGGCCCGGGGTCGCCCCAGGCTGTCCTCAGGCGTGCCGGGCGTCAGCCCATGTGCAGACCACCGTTGCAGGAGAAGTCTGCACCGGTGGTGAAGCCCGAATCCTCACCGGCCAGCCAGCCGACGATGGAGCCGATTTCCTCGGGCGTGCCCAAGCGCTTGACCGGAATGGTGGCCACAATCTTCTCCAGCACCTCGGGCTTGATCGCGCGGACCATGTCGGTGCCGATGTAGCCCGGGCTGACCGTGTTCACGGTCACGCCCTTGTTGGCCATCTCCTGGGCCAGGGCCATGGTGAAGCCATGCATGCCGGCCTTGGCGGCCGAGTAGTTGGTCTGACCGGCCTGACCCTTTTCGCCGTTGACCGAGGAGATCTGGATGATGCGGCCCCATCCACGCTCCACCATGTCGGGCACCACCTGCTTGGTCACGTTGAACATGGAGTTGAGGTTGGTGTCGATCACCGCGTCCCAGTCGTCACGGGTCATCTTCAGGAACATGCGGTCGCGTGTGATGCCGGCGTTGTTGACCAGCACGTCGATGGGGCCATGCTCTGCCTTGGCCGCTGCAAACGCCTGCGTGGTGGACTCCCAATCGGAGACGTTGCCCACCGACGCATAGAAGGTGTAGCCCATTGCCTTTTGCTCGGCCAGCCACTTGGCGTGGTCACGCGTGGGGCCGCAGCCGGCGATGACCTTGAAACCGTCCTTGTGCAGGCGCTGGCAGATGGCGGTTCCGATGCCACCCATGCCGCCGGTGACGTAAGCTACTTTCTGACTCATGTGGATCTCCTACCTCTCAATGTTTGAGGCTGTGCCTCGTTGGTGATGCATTCAATGGTCGGCCGATGCGGCGCTCAGCGCTCCACCGCCAGGGAAACGCCCATGCCGCCGCCGATGCACAGCGCAGCCAGACCCTTCTTGGCGTCACGGCGCTGCATTTCGTGCAGCAGCGTGACCAGGATGCGGCAGCCCGATGCGCCGATGGGGTGTCCGATGGCGATGGCCCCGCCGTTGACGTTCACGCGTGCGGGGTCGATGTCCAGCGCCTTGTTCACCGCGCAGGCCTGAGCCGCAAAAGCCTCGTTGAGCTCGAACAGGTCGACATCCTGAGCCTTCCAACCCGCGCGGGCCAAGGCCTTCTGGGAGGCCGGCACCGGACCCATGCCCATGGTGGCGGGGTCGAGTCCGCTGGTGCCGAAGGCCGCGATGCGGGCCAGGGGCTTGAGCCCCAGTGCGGCGGCCTTCTTGGCGCTCATGACCATCACGGCAGCCGCGCCGTCGTTGATCCCCGAGGCATTGCCGGCGGTGACGCTGCCGGCCTTGTCGAAGGCCGGGCGCAGGCCCGCCAAGGCTTCGGCGTTGGTCTTCTTGTTGATGAACTCGTCGGTGTTGAAGACCACTGGGTCCCCCTTGCGCTGGGGGATGGTCACGCCCACGATCTCATCGGTGAACTTGCCGGCGTCCTGCGCGGCAGCGGCCTTCTGCTGGGACCCCAGGGCCAGCGCGTCCTGCATGTCGCGCGTGATGCCATGGGCCTTGGCCACGTTTTCGGCGGTGATACCCATGTGGTACTGGTTGTAGACGTCCCACAGGCCGTCCACGATCATGGTGTCGACCATCTTCCAGTCACCCATGCGCTGGCCGTCACGGCTGCCCAGCAGCACGTGGGGGCTGGCGCTCATGTTCTCCTGGCCACCCGCGATCACGATTTCGCTGTCGCCCCAGGCCACAGCCTGCGCGGCCAGCATCACGGCCTTCAGACCCGATCCGCACACGGCGTTGATGGTCAGGGCCGGGGTTTCCTTGGCCAGGCCCGCCTTCATCATGGCCTGGCGTGCCGGGTTCTGGCCCACACCCGCGGCCAGCACTTGGCCCATGATCACCTCGCCCACCTGATCGGCAGGCACACCGGTGCGGCGCAACAGTTCGGCAATCACCACGCTGCCGAGTTCGGTGGCGGCTGTCTTGGCCAGGGTACCGCCGAACTTGCCCACGGCGGTGCGGGTGGCGGCGACGATGACGATGTCTTGACTCATGGGGAACTCCAGGGTTTCAGTCGAGGGTCTGCAAATGGCGGTCGTGAGGAAGGTCAAGCCTTCTGCTTGACATAGCGGCCGGGTGCCGGCTCGATGGCCTTGTGCTGGCGGCTGCCCGGTGCCTTGGGGGCGGCCACCTTCTTGCCGGCGTGCGTGGCCAGCCAACGCGACCAGTCGGTCCACCAGGAACCCGGGTGCTCGGTGGCGGCCTCCAGCCAGTCTTCGGCCTCGTTCACCAGGCGATCGTTGGTCCAGTAGTTGCGCTTGCCCTTTGCGGGCGGGTTGATCACACCGGCGATGTGGCCCGAGGCCCCCATCACGAAACGCTTCTTGCCCTTGACCATCTGCGTGCTGCGGTAGGCCGCATGCCAGGGCACGATGTGGTCTTCCCGCGAGGCATACAGGTAGAACGGCGCCTTGATGGCACCCACGTCCACCTTTTCACCGCAGGTGATCAGGCGGCCGGGTACGCGAAGTTCATTTTGCAGGTACAGGTGACGCAGGTACCAGCAGTACATGGGTCCGGGCAGGTTGGTGCTGTCGGAATTCCAGTACAGCAGGTCAAAGGGCGGCGGGGTTTCACCCTTGAGGTAGTTGCCCACCACGTAGTTCCACACCAGGTCGTTGGGGCGCAGAAAGCTGAAGGTGGCCGCCAATTCTCCGCCCTTGAGCAGGCCCGGGCCGCTCGGGGCCTCCGCGCCGATGGTCATTTCGCGCATTTGCACCGCAGGCTCATCGACGAAGATGTCCAGGATGCCGGTGTCGGAGAAATCGAGCAGCGTGGTCAGCAGGGTGACGCTGGAGGCTGGCTGTTCACCGCGGGCGGCCAGCACGGCCAAGGCGGTGGTGAGGATGGTGCCGCCCACGCAGAACCCCAACATGTTGAAGGTGTCCTTGCCGGTGATGGCCTGCACCACTTCGATCGCCTTGAGGGGACCGTCGGCGATGTAGTCATCCCATGACTTGGCCGCCAGGCTCTCATCCGGATTGCGCCAGCTCACCACGAACAACCGGTGACCTTGCTCGATGGTGTAGCGGATGACGGAGTTGTCGGGCTGAAGGTCGAGGATGTAGTACTTGTTGATGCAGGGCGGCACGAAGAGCATCGGCCGCTCGTGCACCTGGGCGGTGAGCGGCTTGTACTCGATGAGCTGCATCAGCTCGTTTTCATAAACCACGGTACCTTCGGTCGTGGCCACGTTGCGGCCGACCTCGAAGACGGTCTCATCGGTCTGGCTCATGTGACCCTGGCGGATGTCGGCCAGCAGCTGCTCCATGCCCCTGGCGATACTTTGGCCTTGGGTCTGCACCGCCTTTTGCTGGGCCTCGGGGTTCAGGGCCAGAAAATTAGACGGGCTGGCCGCGTCGATCCACTGCTGTACCGCAAACCGCACCCTGGCCTTGGTCTTGGCGTCACCCTCTACGGCTTCGGCCATCTCCATCAGCGTTCGGGCATTGAGCAGGTAGGCTCGCGCGGTGAACGCGGCCATGGGGTTTGCGGTCCAGGCCTCCGACGAAAACCGGCGGTCCTTGATCGGGGCCTGATCATGGGTCGAGCCCAAGGCCTGGTTCCACAGGCTGCCCATTTCCTGCAGGTAGTTCTGCTGAAGGCGGGCCATATCCTGCATCGGCAGGGTCATGCCGGCCAGGGACTTGAAAGCGTCGCCCACGGCAGTACCGAAGGCCTGCGCGTTGTCGCTCATGTCGGTGAGGTCGGGCTTCTTCTTGGCCATGGCGGTCTCCTACAACAGCGGTGTGCGCCCAGGCCAGGCGGGTCCCGCATTCGTCAACTGAAATCGGCATGCAGGCCTGAATACCCCGACTCTAGCCCGGCAATCTTTCCTGGTGATGACGGGCCCAGCTACCTTGTCAGCACAATGAAGGATCCGTTGGCCATAAGGCGGGCGGGAAAGAAGCGGAGCTTGTGGCATGTACCTGGTGGCCATCGCGTGGATGTACGTGGTGCTGATGATGTCGATCGTCGAAGCGCTGTCGCCCCAGGGCACGGTGCTTGGCGCCCTGTTGACGTTCGCCCTGTACGGGCTGCTGCCCATGGGCATCGTGATGTACCTGCTGGGAACGCCCATGCGCCGTCGTGCCCGCATCGCCGCCGCCTCCTCAAGTCCGGCCGCGCCAGATGCTGGCGGCCATGCGCCCGGTCAACCCGTCGCGCCGGAACGAAAAGAACCTTGAGGGGTCGCTGGCGGTGCACAAGCCGCTGCCGCTGACCTGTGCCACGCCCACTGCACCGAGCCGCGCCCTGGCCAGCCCAGGCAGATCGGCTTTCCAGCGGGGCGAACCGTCTGGGCGCGGGGCATGGACGAACAGCGACAGGGGCACGCCACGGGGCTGCCCGGCGCCAAACGCCTGCAGCACATCCTCCCCCACCTCGAAGGCCGAAGGACCGATGCTCGCGCCGATCCAGGCCACCACGTCCTCAGGTGCGCAGGCGGCCGCGCGGCACAGGGCGGCCACGGTGGCTTCCAGCACACCGGCGGCCAGCCCCCGCCAGCCGGCATGGGCCGCGGCCACGGCACGGCCTCGTCGGTCGGTGAACAGCACCGGCAGGCAGTCGGCCACCAGAACGGTGCAGGCGATGTCGGTTCGCGTGGTGACGGCAGCATCGGCCATCGGAAACTGCGTTGGGTGTGTCTGTGCGCCGGCTGTGTCCAACGCTGCGGAGTCACCCGAGGGCGACCCGTTGAATTGATCCAGATCGGCCACCACACAGCCGTGCACCTGCCTGAGGAAGACGGGCCGCACGCCAATGGCCTCGTGCCACCGTGCGATGTTCTGGGCGATGTGAAGCGCCAGGTCGGCCGATTCCCATGTGGTGGCACCCGGCGCATCCAGGCCCGCAGGGCGCAGGTTCAGGCTGTCGAAAGGCGCCTTGCTCACGCCACCCTGCCGTGTGCTCATGGCCGCACCGACGCCGCCAGGGGCGGGCCAGTCGGGGATGATGAGAGGCAGGGACGACATCGGACGGTACAGGGCCAGGGGCAAGGACGTCGGGGGTGAGGACGGCGGTAGCTATTCGGCGTCTGGGCAGGCCGAGGGCTGTGTTTGGCTGAAGGCCGGGTGGCTCATGCACTGTTCGAACACGCGCATGACGGTGGGCACATGGTCCAGGCGACAGTCGAAGCGCTTGGCATTGAAGATCTGAGGCACGAGGGTGATATCGGCGAGGGTGGGCGTGTCCCCGTGGCAGTAGATCCCGGTGGCCGGATGGCCTTGCAGCTGGCGCTCCACCACAGCCAGCCCGGTTTCCACCCAGTGGCGGTACCAACGGTTCTTGTCGTCTTCGCTGAGCTTGAGGTCGGCGCTCAGGTAGCGCAGCACGCGCAGGTTGTTGATCGGGTGGATTTCGCAAGCAATGTCGTAGGCCAAGGCACGGGCGCGGGCTCGGCCCAGGGCGTCGGCCGGCAACAGCGCCGGCTCGGGGTGGGTTTCATCCAGGTACTCGATGATGGCCAGCGACTGCGTCAGCAGCGAGCCGTCCTCTTCACGCAAGGTGGGCACCAGGCGGCTGGCCGACACGACCGCGTACGACTCCTTGAGTTGTTCGCCACGCGCCAGGTGAACCGGCGTGTAGGTGTAGTCCAAGCCCTTGAGGGCCAGGGCAATGCGCACCCGAAAGGAGGCAGAGGAGCGGTAGTAGTTGAAAAGTTCCATCATGATGGTAGGACGGTTGGTCTGGTTGAATCGAATCTGCGCAAGCCCCGGCGCACTACACTGAGGCCATGTTGTTGAGCCAGCGCGCACGCATCCAGCATTGCCGAGCCTGTGGCACGGCGGTGAACTACCGTGTGCCGCCGGAAGACAACCGCGAGCGGGCCATGTGCGGCGTCTGCGGGCACATCCAGTACGAGAACCCGCTGAACGTGGTGGGCACGGTGCCGGTTTGGGAAGACAAGGTGCTGCTGTGCCGTCGCAACATCGAGCCGCGGCTGGGCTTCTGGACGCTGCCGGCCGGTTTTCTGGAGCTGGGCGAATCCACGGCCGATGGTGCACGGCGCGAGACCGACGAGGAAGCCGGCGCGCTGATCGAGTTGGGCCCGCTGTTTTCGCTGCTCAACGTGGTGCAGGTGGGTCAGGTGCATCTGTTCTACCTTGCCACGCTCAAGAGCGACCAGTTCAATCCCGGCCCTGAAACCATCGAGGCGCGGCTGTTTGCCGAGCACGAGGTGCCCTGGGACGAACTGGCCTTTCGCACGGTGAAGGTGACGCTGCGGCACTTTTTCGACTGCCGCCGCAGCGGTCGCTTCGATCTGCACTGCAGCGACATCGGCTGATCGCCTTCAGCGTTTGGCCGGCGGCAGATCGGTGCAGGACCCGTGCGCCACTTCCGCGGCCATGCCGATGCTTTCGCCCAGCGTGGGGTGCGGGTGGATGGTCTTGCCGATGTCCACTGCGTCAGCGCCCATTTCAATGGCCAGGGCGATTTCACCGATCATGTCGCCGGCGTGGGTGCCCACGATGCCGCCGCCCAGGATTCGGCCATGGCCATGGCCCTCCTCTGATCCTTCCTGGGGAGAATCCTCGAACAGCAGCTTGGTGAAGCCCTCGTCGCGGCCGTTGGCAATCGCCCGGCCCGATGCGGCCCAGGGGAACAGGCCCTTCTTGACCTTGATGCCCTGTGCCTTGGCCTGATCTTCGGTCAGACCCACCCACGCCACCTCAGGGTCGGTGTAGGCCACGCTAGGGATCACCCGGGCGTTGAAGGCCGCTGTCGCCAGATCGGGCTTGCCCTGCAACTCACCGGCGATCACCTCAGCAGCCACATGCGCCTCGTGCACCGCCTTGTGGGCCAACATGGGCTGACCCACGATGTCGCCGATGGCGAAGATATGCGCCATGTTCGTGCGCATCTGGATGTCCACGTCGATGAAGCCGCGGTCGCTGACCGTGACGCCGGCCTTGTCGGCAGCGATCTTCTTGCCGTTGGGTGTGCGGCCCACGGCCTGCAGCACCAGGTCATAGGTGCTTTCGCTCTTGGTGCCGTCCAGCCCTTCGAACTGAACCTTGATGCCTTCAGGGGTGGCCGTGGCGCCCACGGTCTTGGTCTTCAGCAGGATCTGGTCGAAGCGGTGCTTGTTCATCTTTTCCCAGACCTTGACCAGGTCTCGGTCAGCCCCCTGCATCAGCCCGTCCATCATCTCCACCACATCCAGGCGAGCGCCCAAAGTGCTGTAGACGGTACCCATCTCAAGGCCGATGATGCCGCCACCGATGATGAGCATCTTCTTGGGCACATCCTTCAGGCCCAAGGCGCCCGTGCTGTCGACGATGCGGGGGTCTTCCGGCAGGAAGGGCAGTCGCACGGCCTGCGAGCCGGCCGCGATGATGCATCGCTTGAAGGCGATGACCTTCTTCGTGCCGGTCTTGTCCTGTGCGGAACCCGTGGTCTCCTCGACGGTCACGCGGTGGCTCGCAGTGAATGCGCCGTAGCCGCGCACCACGGTGACCTTTCGCATCTTGGCCATCGCAGCCAGGCCGCCGGTGAGCTTGCCGATCACCTTTTCCTTGTGGCCCCGCAGTTTGTCGAGGTTGAGCTTGGGCGAGCCGAAGTCCACACCCAGATCGGCCATGTGACTGACCTCATCCATCACGGAAGCCACGTGCAACAGCGCCTTCGACGGGATGCAGCCCACGTTCAGGCACACGCCACCCAGGGTGGCATAGCGCTCCACCAGAATCACCTTGAGGCCCAGGTCGGCGGCGCGGAAGGCCGCGCTGTAGCCGCCGGGGCCCGCACCGAGCACCAGCACATCGCAGTCAAGGTCGAAGGGGGAGCCGTCATCGGCCACCACCGTGGCGGCAGAAACGCCGGCAGCCGCAGCAGAAACGCCGACAGCGGCGACGGCCGAAGAAGCTGCGGGCACCGGGGCGGCGGCAGTCGCTGCCGGCATCGCAACGCCAGCGGCCGCCTCAGGCGCTTTTCCGGCCGAAGGCAGCGCGGCCGAGGCTGCCTCGACCTCCACCGACAACACCACCGAACCCTCAGCCACCTTGTCGCCCAGCTTGACCTTGAGCTCCTTGACCACACCGGCGTGGGAAGAGGGAATCTCCATGGACGCCTTGTCGGACTCCACCGTGATCAGGCTTTGCTCCACCTTGATGGTGTCACCGGGCTTGACCAGCACTTCGATGACCGCGACTTCCTTGAAGTCACCGATGTCAGGGACCTTGATGTCGATGATGCTCACAGCAGGATCCTCCGGAAGTCCGCCAGGACCTGACCCAAGTACGCATTGAAGCGAGCGGCCGCCGCACCATCAATCACGCGGTGATCCCACGTGAGCGAAAGCGGCAGCATCAGCCGAGGGCTGAAGTCCTTGCCGTTCCACACCGGCTCCGTCTGGCTTTTGCACACGCCCAGGATAGCCACCTCGGGTGCGTTGATGATGGGGGTGAAGTAGCGCCCACCGATGCCGCCCAGGCTGCTGATGGTGAAGGTCGCACCGCTCATGTCGGCGGGGCCCAGCTTGCCGTCACGTGCCTTCTTGGCCAGCTCCGACATCTCCTGACTGATCTGCAGAATGCCCTTCTGGTCGGCGTTCTTGATGACGGGCACCACCAGGCCATTGGGCGTGTCGGCGGCAAAGCCGATGTGCCAGTAGTTCTTGTAAATGAGCGCGTTGCTGCCGGACTCAACATCCAGCGAGCTGTTGAACTCGGGAAACTTCTTGAGCGCGGCCACGCAGGCCTTGATCAGGAAGGCCAGCATCGTCACCTTGATGCCCGACTTCTCGTTTTCCTTGTTCAGCAGAACACGGAAGGCTTCGAGTTCGGTGATGTCCGCGTCGTCGTGGTTGGTGACGGCCGGAATCATCACCGCATTGCGCAACAGGTTGGCGCCGCTGATCTTCTTGATGCGGCTCATCTCCTTGCGCTCGATAGGCCCGAACTTGGCGAAGTCGACCTTCGGCCAGGGGATGAGGCCCAGGGCCTCACCGCTGGCACCGCCGCCACCCGGGGCCTTGGCGGCCTGGGCCAGGGTTTGCAACGCACCGGCCATCACCGACTTGGTGAAGGCCTGCACATCGGCCTGGGTGATTCGGCCCTTGGCGCCACTACCCTTGACTTCGGCCAAGGGCACGCCGAGCTCACGGGCGAACTTGCGCACCGACGGCGAGGCGTGGGGGAGCCCCTTGGCCGGTGTGGCGCTGGGGTTGTGGGCGGGTTGAGACGCAGTGGCCGGCGCGGACGATGCCGCCACCGGAGCCGCCACCGGAGCCGCTGCCGGTGCGCTGGCAGCGGCGGGTGCTGTCGCCGGTGCAGCGGCTGGAACGGCGGCCGGTGCCGCAGCCGCAGCCCCTTGAGCCTCCAGCAGCAGCACGAGGCTGCCCTCACCCACCTTGTCGCCCAGCTTGACCTTGAGTTCCTTGACCACCCCCGCATGGCTCGACGGAATCTCCATCGAGGCCTTGTCGCTTTCCACGGTGATCAGGCTTTGCTCCACCTTCACCGCATCGCCGGGCTTGACCAGCACCTCGATGACGGCCACCTCACTGAAATCCCCGATGTCGGGGACCTTGACTTCAACCAGTGCCATGTTCGTGTCTCCTTACAGCGGTCAGGGCGTTCAAGCGAACAGGGGGTTGATCTTGTCGGTGTTCAAACCGTACTTCTTGATCGCTTCAGCGACCTTCGCGGCGGGCACCTTACCCTCATCGGCCAGGGCCTTCAACGAGGCCACGACGATGTAATGACGGTTGACCTCGAAGTGCTCGCGCAGCTTCCTGCGGAAGTCCGAACGGCCAAAGCCATCGGTACCCAGCACGGTGTAGGTCTTGTCCTTGGGAATGAAGGCGCGAATCTGCTCGGCGTAGTTCTTCATGTAGTCGGTGGAAGCCACCACCGGGCCGGCCTGAGTGGCAAGCTGCTGCGTCACATAGGGTACGCGCTGAGCCTCGGTGGGATGCAGCAGGTTCCAGCGGGCGCAGTCCTGGCCTTCGCGGGTCAGTTCGTTGAAGCTCGGGCAGCTCCACACATTGGCCACCACGCCCCAGTCCACCGCCAACAGTTTCTTGGCCGACATGCTCTCGCGCAGGATGGTGCCCGAGCCCAGCAAATTCACGCGCGGCGCGGCCTTGGCGCCCTCGCCCTGCTCCAGCAGGTACATGCCCTTGATGATCTGCTCCTCGGTGCCGGGCTTCAGGCCGGGCATCGGATAGTTCTCATTGAGCAGCGTCACATAGAAGAAGACGTTCTCCTGCTTTTCCACCATGCGCTTCATGCCGTGGTGCAGGATCACGCCCACCTCGTGCGCGAACGTGGGGTCGTAGCTCACGCAGTTCGGGATGGTGCCGGCCAGGATGTGGCTGTGGCCATCCTCGTGCTGCAGGCCTTCGCCGTTGAGCGTGGTGCGCCCTGAGGTGCCGCCCAACAGGAAACCGCGGGCCTGCATGTCGCCAGCAGCCCAGGCCATGTCGCCGATGCGCTGGAAACCGAACATCGAGTAATACACGTAGAACGGCACCATGATGCGGTTGTTGGTCGAATATGAGGTGGCTGCGGCGATCCACGACCCCATGCCGCCGGCCTCGTTGATGCCCTCCTGCAGGATCTGGCCGGCCTTGTCCTCGCGGTAGTACATCACCTGGTCCTTGTCGACCGGGGTGTACTTCTGTCCTTCGGGGTTGTAGATGCCGACCTGGCGGAACAGGCCTTCCATGCCGAAGGTGCGGGCCTCATCCACCAGGATGGGCACCACGCGCGGGCCCAGGGCCTGGTCGCGCAGCAGCTGCGTCAAGAAGCGCACATAGGCCTGGGTGGTGGAAATCTCGCGGCCTTCGGCCGTGGGCTCGATGACGGCCTTGAAGGTCTCCAGCGAAGGCACCGTGAAGCTTTCGCTGCTCTTGGTGCGCCGATGCGGCAGGTAGCCGCCCAGGGCCTTGCGTCGCTCGTGCAGGTAGCGCATCTCCGGCGTGTCGTCGGCAGGCTTGTAGAACGGGATCTTGGGCAGTTCGCTGTCGGGGATGGGAATGTTGAAGCGGTCGCGGAAGTGGCGAATGTCCTCGTCCGTGAGCTTCTTGGTCTGGTGCGCGGTGTTCTTGCCCTCGCCGGCCTTGCCCATACCCCAACCCTTGACGGTCTTGACCAGCAGCACGGTGGGCTGGCCTTGGGTGTTGTTGGCGCGGTGGAAGGCGGCATACACCTTGGAGGCGTCGTGGCCACCGCGGCGCAGGTTCCAGATGTCGTCATCCGTCATCTTGGCCACCATCTCCAACGTGCGCGGGTCGCGGCCGAAGAAGTTCTTGCGCACGAAGGCACCGTCATTGGCCTTGAAGGCCTGGTAGTCACCGTCCAGGGTGTCCATCATGATCTTGCGCAGGGCGCCGTCCTTGTCGCGCGCCAGCAGGGCGTCCCACTCTTTGCCCCACAGCAGCTTGATCACGTTCCAGCCTGCACCGCGGAACTCGCCCTCGAGCTCCTGGATGATCTTGCCGTTGCCGCGCACCGGCCCGTCCAGGCGCTGCAGGTTGCAGTTGATGACGAACACAAGGTTGTCGAGGTTCTCGCGCGAGGCCAGGCCGATGGCACCCAGGGATTCGGGCTCATCCATCTCGCCGTCGCCGCAGAACACCCAGACCTTGCGCTTGGCGGTGTCGGCAATGCCACGGGCATGCAGGTACTTCAGGAAACGCGCCTGATAGATGGCCATCAAGGGGCCGAGGCCCATCGACACCGTGGGGAACTGCCAGAACTCGGGCATCAGCTTGGGGTGCGGGTAGCTCGATAGGCCCTTGCCGTCGACCTCCTGCCGGAAATTCAACAGCTGCTCTTCGCTCAGGCGCCCTTCCAGGAAGGCACGCGCATAGATGCCCGGCGCGCTGTGGCCCTGGATGTAGAGCAGGTCACCGCCATGGGTGCCACCCTTGTCGGTGTCATCGGCGTGCCAGAAGTGATTGAAACCCGCGGCGAACATGTGGGCCAGCGACTGAAACGAGCTGATGTGCCCGCCCAGGTCACCGCCGTCCTCGGGGTTCAGGCGGTTGGCCTTGACCACCATGGCCATCGCGTTCCAGCGCATGTAGGCGCGCAGGCGGCCTTCGAGTTCGAGGTTGCCCGGGCTGTGCTCTTCTTCGGTGGGCTCGATCGTGTTGACGTAACCCGTGGTGGCCGAGAACGGCATGTCGATGCTGTGCTCGCGCGCATGCTCCAGCAGTTGCTCCAGCAGGAAGTGGCCACGCTCATGGCCTTCGCTTTCCAGAACCGCCGAGAAGGCATCGAGCCACTCCCGGGTTTCCTGTTGGTCGAAGTCCTGGGGTTGGGACGGGTTCATGTCTGCTCCTTCTCGGTTGGTGCTTGCCCGGCACGTACGAACCGCTTTTGGTGCGGTTTTCCAAAACACGTCGCGCCTGATCTGTTTGAGAGTATGTCAGACTTTAACCGAAATTCCAAATCGTGCGAGTACGTTTCATATTACGAACTTTAGGAATGGGCCAACATTGATAATCCCACGATGCCTTCCGCCCTCAGCCGACGCTGGTCGCCCCGCCAAAGCCTGGACGGGCTGAAGCGCCTGGCCATGCGCTGGTGGCGACGGCAGTCGCCTTCGCGCCAGGACCGATATGTGATCCTGGGGCCACTGGTCTCGGTGCTCCTGTTTCTCACCGTCATCTCGGCCACCTTCTGGTTCCTTCGGGCCGAGGAACTGACCCACGAAGAAGAAGCCGTCGCCCGCGCCGGCGAAATCGCGCAGCAGCAGTTGCGCCTGCGCCTGCTGGATCATCAGGAGCAACTGATCCGCTTGGCGCGCGAAATCGCCACCCGAGACATCGGCCGCGGCGGCTTCGTGGAGCAGGCCCGCACCCTGACCGGCGACCGGCCGGAGATCACCCTGATGCAGTGGTTGAGTCCCAGTGGGCAAGTTCGTCTGCCCTTCGACCCGAATCCGATGGTGGGTGAGGTGCAAGCCGAGCCCACGATGGAGCTCGACGCCACCGCCAAGCGCATGCCCGGCCCGGCTGTGCAGGCCTTTCTGGAAGCGCAGGCGCGGCGCCTGCCCGCGCACTCGCCGCACTATGCGGACGAGGGTGGAAACACCGTGGTGCGCTTGGTGGTGCCCTTGCTGGCGCGTGGCGAATTCAGCGGCGCGGTGGCGGCCGAGATCAACATCGAAATGCTGCTGCGTCGCTCGGTCGGTGAAGACCTGACCCGGCGCAACACCCTGTCCATTGTGGACGTGGACGCACAGGTCGTGGCCACCACCGGCGCGGCCCTGGCCAGCGACAACCAAAGGGCCGGTCGAGTTCACGAGGTGCCGCTCGGGATCACGGCCCCAGGGCTCTTCCTGCGCACGCAGGGTTGGCGCACCTCGTCGAACCTGATCGGCAACACCCTGTTCTGGATGGTGGTGGGCCTGTCGGCGTTGACGGTGTGGATGCTCTTGGGGTCGCTGCAGCACCTGCGCCGACGCAACCAGATGGAGGCCACGCTGGTGCAGGAAACCAGCTTCCGGCGTGCGATGGAAAACTCGATCCTCACCGGCATGCGGGCCATGGACATGGAGGGCCGGATCAGCTATGTCAACCGTGCCTTCTGCGAGATGACCGGATACACCCAGCAGGACCTGATCGGCCTGACGCCGCCCTACCCCTACTGGTTGCCCGACCGCATTGACGAGACGATGCAGTTCCTGCAGCAGGAGTTGATGGGGCGCACACCCTCGGCGGGCATCGAGGTCAAGGTGCGGCGCAAGGACGGCGAGGTATTCGACGCGCGCATGTACGTGTCGCCCCTGGTCGATCACCGCGGCGAGCAGACGGGTTGGATGACCTCGATGACCAACATCACCGAGGCCAAGCGGGTGCGCGACCAGCTCACCGCCTCTCATGAGCGATTCACCACCGTGCTCGAGGGCCTGGACGCCGCGGTGAGTGTGGTGTCGATGCGCAGCGGCGAGCTCTTGTTCGCCAACCGTTCTTATCGCGTGTGGTTCGGCAGCAGCCCTCGCGGCCATCTCCTGCTCAGCGAGGGAAGCGCACCGGATGTCCATGCACCCTTCCACGAGATGGGTGACCCGGAAGACCCTTTGTCCGGGCTTCCCGCCGACACCCTCACCGAAGCGGTGACGGACCCTCGCGAGGTGCAGGTGGAGGGACTGTCCAAATGGTTCGATGTGCGCCTGCGCTATTTGCAGTGGACAGACGGGCGCCTGGTTCAGATGATCATCGCCACCGACATCACCGCCAGACGACGTGCCGAAGAGGCTACCGCACACCAGGTGGAAAAGGCGCAGGTCACCAGCCGCTTGGTGACCATGGGTGAGATGGCCAGCTCGGTGGCGCACGAGCTGAACCAGCCACTGACGGCCATCAACAACTACTGCAACGGGATGGTCAACCGTGTGCGCGAAGATGCCATCCAAAAGGACGATCTGGTCGCCGCGCTGGAAAAGACGGCCCGACAGGCCGAACGTGCCGGGCAGATCATCCACCGCATCCGCGCTTTCGTGAAGCGCAGTGAACCGCAGCGCCAAGTCTCAGACGCGCACAGCATCATTGACGACGCGGTGGAGTTGGCCAGCATCGACCTGCGCCGCCGCAAGGTTCAACTCAACACTTACGTGGCCCAGCGGCTACCGGCGCTGTATTGCGACCCCATCCTGATCGAACAGGTTTTGCTGAACCTGGTGAAGAACGCCGCCGAGGCGATCGATGGCGCGGACATGCCGCCCGCGCGGCGACGGATCGAACTTCGTGTGGTGCCGCGTCTGGGTGGGGAACAGGAGCAGGTGGTCGAGTTCAGCATCATCGACAACGGTCCGGGCATGGCGGGGGATGTGCTCGGGCGCATCTATGAGGCTTTCTTCTCGACCAAGCGAGAGGGCATGGGCATCGGGCTCAGCCTATGCCGCTCGATCATTGAATCCCACCACGGACGCCTCACGGCTGAGAACCTCTACAATGGAGAACTCGTGAGCGGCTGCCGGTTTGTGTTCACTTTGCCGATTGACCACTCGCAGCCATTCGAAGCAGCCGCCGATCGCGACGACCGGCGGCGACCCGAATCCTCCAGATCTTCCTGAGAACATGAGCTTGATCCCCAAGAAAGGCACGGTTTACGTCGTGGACGATGACGAAGCCGTTCGTGATTCTCTTCAGTGGCTGCTGGAGGGCAAGGACTACCGGGTCAAGTGCTTCGATTCCGCCGAATCCTTTCTCTCGCGCTTCGACCCGCGGGAAGTGGCCTGCCTCATCGCTGACATCCGCATGGACGGCATGAGCGGCTTGGAGCTGCAAGACCGACTGCTGGAGCGCCGCAGCCCGCTGCCCATCGTCTTCATCACTGGGCACGGCGATGTGCCGATGGCGGTGTCCACGATGAAGAAGGGCGCCATGGACTTCATCGAGAAGCCCTTCAAGGAAGCCGAGCTGCTGGGCTTGGTGGAGCGGATGTTGGAGCAAGCCCGTGCGGCCTTCAGTCAGCACCAAGAACAGGCCAGCCGAGACGCCCTGCTCTCGCGCCTGACCACCCGCGAAAGCCAGGTGCTGGAGCGCATCGTGGCCGGCCGCCTGAACAAGCAGATCGCGGACGACCTGGGCATCAGCATCAAGACGGTCGAGGCGCACCGCGCCAACATCATGGAAAAGCTCAACGCCAACACCGTGGCCGACTTGCTGAAAATCGCGCTGGGGGCCAACGCGGCCAAGGCCTGAGGGCCCCGCGGCCTCAGGCCCTATCTACGAACGATTTCACGGTTGATTTCACGGTTGATGCGCGGGGCCTGGGGGCCCCGCATTCATTTGAACGACCGAAGTTCACGAGACTCCACGACGCCATGACAGCTCACCTCATCGATGGCAACGCCCTGTCCAAACGCCTGCGGGGCGACATCGCCACGCGCACCGCGGAGCTCACGGCCCGAGGCTGCCGCCCTGGTCTGGCCGTCATCCTGGTGGGCGACGACCCGGCCTCAGCGGTGTACGTGCGCAACAAGGTAGCGGCCTGCGAGGCCACCGGCATCCGCTCGATCATGGACCGCTACGGCGCCGATCTGAGCGAGGCTTCGCTCCTTGAGCGCATCGCCGAACTCAACGCCGACCCCAGCGTGCACGGCATCCTGGTGCAGATGCCCCTGCCCCGCCACATCGACTCCCATCGGGTGATCGAGGCCATCGACCCGGCCAAGGATGTGGACGGCTATTCAACCCTGTCGGCCGGCCAGACGCTCACCGGGCTGCCAGGGCTGCGGCCATGCACACCCTTTGGCTGCATGAAGCTGATCGAGAGCACCGGCCAAGCACTACGCGGCAAGCACGCGGTAGTCATCGGCCGAAGCAACACCGTGGGCAAGCCCATGGCCTTGCTGCTGCTGCAAGCACATGCCACGGTGACCGTGTGCCACAGTGCCACCCCCGACATCGGCCACCACACCCGCCAGGCCGACATCGTGGTGGCGGCGGTGGGCCGCGCGGGTACCGTCACAGCCGACATGGTCAAGCCCGGTGCGATCGTCATCGACGTGGGCATCAACCGAGGCACTGACGGAAAGCTTTGCGGGGACGTGGACTTCGAAGCCGTGCGCGAGGTGGCCGGCTGGATCACGCCAGTGCCCGGCGGCGTAGGCCCGATGACCATCACCATGCTGCTGGCCAACACACTGATGGCCGCGGAGCAAGCCGCTTGAGCAGGCCCCGCGGAACCCAAGAAAGCCTTCCCACTCCAATACCGCTATGAGCATCGCCAACCCCCTACTCGACACCGCCGGCCTGCCTTCGTTTGACCGCATTGCCCCTGCCCATGTAGAGCCCGCGATGGACGCCTTGCTGCAGCAGGCCGACACAGCCCTCGAAACGGCCGTATCGGACAGCACGCCCGCCACCTATGAGGCGGTATCGGCCCATTTGGACGTGGCCACCGAGCGGCTGGGCCGAGCCTGGGGCGCGGTGAACCACCTCACGGCAGTGGCCGACTCGGCCGAGCTGCGCGCAGCCTACAACGCCTGCTTGCCCAAGGTCACCGAGTTCCACACCCGCATGGGTGCCGATGAGCGCTTGTACGCCAAGTACAAGGCCATTGCGTCGGCCCCCGATGCGTCTCGACTGAGCATTCCGCGCCAGACGGTCCTGCGGCATGCCCTGCGTGACTTCGTGCTCTCCGGCGCTGAATTGCAGGGGGCCGCCAAGGAGCGCTTTGCCCAGATCCAAGAGCGGCTGGCCGCGGTGTCGCAGAAATTCAGCGAAAACGTGCTGGACGCCACCGACGGGTTTGCCCACTACGCCAGCGACGAAGAGATGGCCGGCGTCCCGGACGACGTGGTCCAGGCCGCACGTGCGGCTGCCCAGGCCGATGGGCGCGAGGGCTGCAAGGTGACGCTGCACTTCCCCAGCTATTTTCCGGTGATGCAGTATGCGCACCACCGGGGCCTGCGCGAAACGCTCTATCGCGCCTACACCACGCGCGCCAGCGAGTTCGGCCCGCCCGAGCGGGACAACACCGCCTTGATGCGGGAGTTGTTGGAGCTTCGGCAGGAGGAGGCACGGCTGCTGGGCTACGCCAACTATGCCGAGGTCAGCCTGGCGCCCAAGATGGCGCAGTCCCCACAGCAGGTGATGGATTTCCTGCGCGATCTGGCGCAGCGCGCACGGCCATACGCCGAGAAGGACATGGACGAAATGCGCGAGTTCGCCGCGCGCGAACTCGGACTTCATGACCTGCAGGCCTGGGACCAGGCCTATGTCAGCGAAAAACTCAAGGAGGCCCGCTATGCCTTCAGCGAGCAGGAGGTCAAGCGCTACTTTACCGAAGACCGCGTCTTGGCAGGACTGTTCAAGATCGTCGAGACCGTGTTCGAGGTGGCCATCCGCCCCGATACCGCACCGGTGTGGCACGAACACGTGCGCTTCTTCCGGGTGGAGCGCGGCACGGAGCTGATCGCGCAGTTCTACCTGGATGCCTATGCACGCCCGGGTAAGCGGCCCGGCGCGTGGATGGACGATGTGCGGGGCCGTTGGCAGCGGCCCGAGGGCAAGCTGCAAACACCGGTGGCGCATCTGGTGTGCAACTTCGCTCCGCCCCTGCCCGGACAACCCGCGCTGCTCACCCACGATGACGTGATCACGCTGTTCCATGAGTTCGGACACGGCTTGCACCAAATGCTGACCCAGGTCAGCGACATCGGTGTGGCCGGCATCTCGGGCGTTGAATGGGATGCCGTGGAGTTGCCCAGCCAGTTCATGGAGAACTTCTGCTGGGAGTGGGAGGTGCTCAAGCACCTGACCGCCCATGTAGAGACCGGCCAACCCCTGCCGCGCGAGCTGTACGACAAGATGATGGCCGCCAAGAACTTCCAAAGCGGTCTGCAGACGCTGCGCCAACTCGAGTTCGCCCTGTTCGACATGCGGCTGCACGCCGAGCCTGGACAAGCCCAGCGTGTGCAGGCCGTGCTCGACGAAGTGCGCGCCGAGATCTCAGTGAACCCGCCGCCGGGCTTCAACCGCTTCCAGCACGCCTTCTCGCACATCTTTGCGGGCGGCTATTCGGCTGGCTACTACAGCTACAAGTGGGCCGAGGTGCTGAGCGCCGATGCCTGGAGCGCCTTCGAAGAAACCGCACCGCTGAGCGTGGAAACCGGGCGTCGCCTGCGCATGGAGATCTTCGAGCGCGGCGGCTCCCGGCCGGCCATCGAAAACTTCAAGGCCTTCAGGGGCCGGGATCCTTCGATCGATGCACTGCTGAGGCATCAGGGGATGGCGGGCTGAGCAGACCGGCAAGGCCCATGGCCGGCCACTGCGCCATCAGCAGCAGTGCGGCCATCAGCCACAACGGCGCAGCGGTGGCCATCGAGGCCGACATCAGGCCAAAGAGCATGGGCATGCCCACCGTGGCCGCATTGGTGACGGTCATGCGCAGGCCCAAGGCCTGTCCTTGCTGATCCTGGGGCGTCACCTGGTGCAGCATCGACAGCACCATCGGCTGCACCGAGCCCAAGGCCAAGCCCAGCATCGCCGACCCCAGCATCAGCCCCGGTAGGCCGGGCAGCCACGCATACACCACCAGCACCGAGGCCGCCAAGGCCATGGCACCACGAAGCATCACCGCTTCGCGGATGCGAGAGGCCCATCCCACGATGAACAGCCGCACCGCCGTCGCGGCCACCGCGAAAGCGGCATAGATGAAGCCGATCTCCGAGGCGCTCATGTCGCGCAGATGACCCACCACGGGGACGGCAAAGGTGTGCGCATCCCATGCGGCGGCCATCGCCAGGTTGAGCAGCAGCAGCACGCGCAGAGGAGGACAGCGCAGCAGCGCCCATGACGAACCGCGCTGGGGGGCAGGCGCAGACGCCTGCGCAGCAGCGCCAAGCTGTTGCACCCCCGGACTCAGGCGCCGGCCTACACGCACCAACAGCGCATACGACAGCAGGGGCAGCAGCACGCAAGCGGCGAAGGCCCAGCGCATGCCGGCGTGGTCGATGATGAAGCCGCTCATCAGCGGTGCGATCACATTGGACAAGGCAGGGCCCAAGGCCACCCAACTGAAGATGCGCTTGAGGTCATGCCCTTGGTGCGCCAACTGCCCCGCCTCGCGTTGGATGGCCACGGCCGCCAGGCTGAGGGCGCCACCCGTGAGCAAGGCCGCCAGACCGACCGTGTACAGGTTGGGGGCCAGCGCGCTGGCCCCGCTGCCCACAACGCCCATCACCATGGCCAGGCGCGCAGGCCGCTGCAGGCCGTGTTGGTCGGCCAGCCGACCCGCCCACATGGAGAGCACGATGGGCGCCACCGCGAACAGGCTGATGATCACGCCCACCATCCGCTCGTCATGGCCCTCGCGCAGCACCCACAAGCTGGACACCACCCGCGTGGCCGCCATGCAGGCGTGCAGGGCAATCAACCCCGTGATCAGCCAGACGAAGGTGGTGGGCAGGCGCGGGGCGGCGGCGTTCAATCGAGGTTGTCGTCGTCCGCAGGCAGGCCGATCAGATCACCGGCGCTGCTGTCGGGCAAGGCCTGCACCTCTTGCAGCTTGCGGCCCATGGCGCGGGTACGCACAGCTGCGGCCTCGATGGTGTTGGAGGCCTCCTGCAGCTTCTTTTGCGTTTTGGCCAGTACATCGCCGAACTTGCCGAACTCGGTCTTGACCGCCCCCAGCACCTCCCACACCTCGGCGCTGCGGCGCTCCAGCGCCAGCGTGCGAAACCCCATCTGAACGCTGTTGAGCATGGCCAGCAGCGTGGTGGGGCCGGCCAGGATGATGCGGTGCTCCATCTGCAGGGCTTGCATCAGACCGGGGCGGCGCAGCACCTCGGCATACAGGCCCTCGGTGGGGAGAAACAAGATGGCGAAGTCGGTGGTGTGCGGAGCCGCGATGTACTTCTCACGAATGCTGCGCGCTTCCAGTCGCACGCGCTGCTCCAAGGCCTTGGCCGCAGCCTCAACCGCAGCGGCATCGCTGCGCTCTTGCGCATCGATCAGGCGTTCATAGTCTTCGCGGGGAAACTTGGCGTCAATCGGAAGCCAGGTGGGCGCCGCGCCGTCAAAGCCCTGCGCGGCTCCCTGCCCCGAACCGGTGCCGTTACCCAGGCCCTGGCCGGCACCGCGCTGAGGCAGCCGGATGGCGAACTCCACCCGCGCGCCGCTGCCAGGCACCACCTCCACGTTGGACGCGTATTGCTCGACGGTGAAGACCTGTTCGAGCAGCGCGCCCAACTGAACCTCGCCCAGAATGCCACGCGTCTTCACGTTGGTGAGCACCTTGTTGAGCGAGCCCACGTCGCGGGCCAGCACCTGCATATCGCCCAAACCTCGGTGCACCTGCTCCAGGCGGTCGGCCACCTGCTTGAAGCTTTCCCCCAGGCGTTGCTCCAGCGTGGCGTGCAGCTTTTCATCCACCGTCTGGCGCATCTGCTCGAGCTTCTTCTCGTTGCCCTCCTGCAGGGCGGCCAGGCGAGTCTCCATCTGGGTTCGCATCTCCAGTAGGCGGGCATCGTTGTTGGCCGCCAGGGCGCGCAACTGCTGCGCCAGAGAGTCGGACAGGCGCGCCAGGGCCTCGCCCTGATGGGCCGACTGTTGCTGCAACCCACTGCTCAGTGCCTGCTGCACCGCACCCAGCTGCAGGCGAAAGCCGTCGATCTGCTCGTTCTGGATACGGGCGACCTCGCTGCCCTGCTGAAGCATCGTCTGCTGCGCTTGAGCCATATCGGCGCGCTGGCCCTGGGCATTGCGCTGCAGTTCGTCGCGCAGCTGTCGCTCCAGGTTCTCCTGCAGCGGCTGAAGCCTGGCGACCAGTTGATCGGCCGAGGCAGGCGCGTCGGCCTGGGCCAGTCGCTTGACGAGGCCAGACATCTGAACCACCAAGACCAGGCAGATGCCCACCAGCGCAGCCAGTAGGCCGATCAGCAAGAGAAAAGGCGTGTCGTTCATGCAGACAGTGTCGCCGGTCGGTGGCTCACCGGCTGAGCCACTTGGGCAGCACTTCCGCGTTGATCGGGGTGGGCGGTGTGCGGCCGCTGAAGGCCTCGATCAGATTGGCCGCGGCCAAATCGGCCATGGCGCGCCGCGTGGCGAGCGTGGCGCTGCCGATGTGCGGGGCCAGCACCACATTGGGCACCTCCAGCAATCCTGGGTGCACCTGGGGCTCGCCCTCGTACACGTCCAGCCCCGCTGCGGCAATCACGCGGCTCTTCAGCGCCACGGCCAAGGCGGCATCGTCGACCACCCCGCCGCGCGCGATGTTCGTGAGCGTGGCCGTGGGCTTCATCATGGAAAGCTCGTGAGCGCCGATGGCATGGTGGGTCTGCGCCGAATAGGGCACCACGATGACCAAGTGGTCGCAGCTGCGCAGCAGCTCTTCCTTGCCCACCCATCGCGCCCCACCGAGCGCCGCCTCGGTGGCAGCATCCAGGCGCGAGCGGTTGTGATAGACCACCTTCATGCCGAAGCCGTGCACACCGCGCCGCGCGATGGCCTGGCCGATGCGCCCCATGCCCAGGATGCCCATGGTGCTTCCGTGCACGTCAAAACCCGCCAACAGATCGATGGTCCAGCGGTCCCATTGCCCACGGCGCAGGAAGTGTTCGCTCTCCGAAAGGCGCCTGGCCGCCGCCATCATCAGCATGAAGCCCATGTCGGCCGTCGTTTCGGTGAGCACCTCGGGGGAGTAGCTGGCCAGTACGCCGGCCTGGGTGCAGGCCGGCACATCAATGTTGTTGTAGCCCACGAACATGGTGGCCACCATCTTCAACTGCGGGCATGCGGCCAGCAGCTTGGCATCGATGCGCTCGCTGCCGGTGATGAAGGCGGCGTCCTTTCCCTGCAGACGTCGAGCCAATTCCTCAGGCGAGAAGACCGTGTCGGCGGGGTTGTCCTCCACCTCAAAGTGTGCGCGCAGCGCCAACAAGGTCTCGTCGAAGATCCGACGGGCCACCAGCAGTTTGGGCTTGTTCATGTCGTGTGTGTCATCCATTCAAGGCAAGGAGTGCCGGTGGGCCGACCGCTTCAGCGGAACCAAATGAAGGTCATCACGACGAACAGCGGGATCAGCACCGCCCCACTCCACAGCATGTAGCCGAAGAAACTGGGCATGCGGATACCGCGGTCTTCGGCGATGGCCTTGACCATGAAGTTGGGCGCATTACCAATGTAGGTGTTCGCCCCCATGAACACCGAGCCCGCGGAAATGGCTGCCAGCGTGGCACTCAAGGTGGTCATCAGCACCACCGGGTCGCCACCGGCCAAATTGAAGAAGACCAGGTAGGTCGGCGCGTTGTCCAGGAATGAGCTGAGCGCTCCACTGAACCAGAAGTAGGCCCAGGGCAGTGGCTGGCCGTCAGGCCCGGTCACCGCACGCGCCACGGCCGCGAAGGCCCCGGCTTCTCCGGCGCGCAGCATGGCCAGCACCGGGATCATGGTCAGGAAGATGCCGATGAACAGCTTGGCCACCTCCTGCATGGGCGCCCAGGAGAATTGGTTCTTCTCGCGCACGCCCGACGGTGTGATCTTCAGCGACAGGAACACCACGGCCACCAGCAGCACATCGCGCACGGCCTGCTGCAACTCCACCTCGGTGCCCATCACATTGAAGCTGATGCCCGGCTTCCAGGTGCCGCTCATCAGCACCAGGCCCACCACCGCCAGCAGCGGCAGAAAGTTCACGATGCCCTCCAGGCCGAACCGTTCATCGTCTGGGGTGGGATCCATCGGCAGCACGCCTTCCTGGCGGTAGTACCAACTGTCGATCACGTAGAAGATCGCCAACAGCGCGCCGACCAGGAACAGCGTCTCCGGGAAGATGGTGGTGGCCGTCCAGAAGAAGTCCACTCCCTTCAGAAAGCCCAGGAACAAGGGCGGGTCGCCCAGCGGTGTGAGCGAGCCGCCCGCATTGCTGACGATGAAGATGAAGAAGACCACCACATGCGCCACATGCTTGCGGTTGTCGTTGGCGCGGATCAGCGGTCTGATCAACAGCATCGAGGCACCCGTGGTGCCCATCAGGCTGGCCAGCACCGCGCCCACGCCCATGATCTTCACATTGGTCAGTGGGCTACCGTTCAGGTTGCCCTTGACATAGATACCACCAGCGGCGGTGAACAGGGCCGTGAGCAAGGCGATGAAGGGGATGTACTCGGCCAGCAGGGCATGCACCACCGCGCCAGAGGCCGCACCGAATCCAAACACGGCCGCAAAGGGCAGCAGAAAGGCCAGTGCCCACCCCGCGGCAATCTTGCCGAAGTGGTGGTGCCAAATCTGCGGGATCGCCAGGGGCAAGATGGCGATCGACAGGAGCATCCCAGCGAAGGGAACGCCCCACCAGACCGACAACTGCGAGCCGTCGATGTCGGCGGCCTGGGCAGGCGCTGCGATGGCGCAGGCCACCACCAGTCCGCCAAAACGCGCCAGTGCGTTTTTCATCTGCTTCGCACGTCCAGTGTTCATCGCCAGAAACTCCCTCAATCCAAAAAACGGGCAAAGGCCGACGCGGGGTCACGTTCGGTCTTGAGCTGCGCCACCGGTGGCGTGTTGTCCGCGTAGCCCAGGGACATGCCGCAGACCAAGTCCTCTTCGGGCCCGGCGCCGATGTGCGGCAGGATGATGCGGTGGTACTGGTTGAAGGCCGCCTGCGGGCAGGTATCCAGCCCGTGCGCTCGCGCAGCCAGCATCAGGGTTTGCAGGAACATGCCGTAGTCGACCCAACTGCCCTTGCCCATCACACGGTCGATGGTGAACATCAGGCCCACCGGCGCACCGAAGAAGCGGAAGTTCTGCGCATGCTGTTCGTGCATGCCGGCCTTGTTGTCCTTGGTCAGGCCCAAGAGCCCATACATATCCCAACCGATCTTGCGGCGGCGGTCGATGTAAGGCGACACCCATTGCGCCGGATAGTAGTCGTAGGCCTCGGTGTGCTGCGCACGCTCTTCAGGGTTGTTGTAGGCGGCCAGGATCTTGTCGCTCAGGGCCTGCTGGCTCGCACCGGTCAGCACGGTGACCTTCCAAGGTTGGGTGTTGGTGCCCGAAGGCGAGCGCGCGGCCAGGTTCAACACACGGTCGATCAGTTCACGCGGCACGGGCCTGTTCTGGTAGGCGCGCACCGATCGGCGCGACACGATGGCGTCCTCCACCGCCTGCGTGGTGGCGGGGGTAACGCCGGGCAGATGTTGGGGGTCGGGGACAAAGGAAGGGGTCATGGGTTCGGTATCCAGTCAAACGATCAAACGGTGATTCGATGCAAGGCCGCCTGCAGCGCTGCGGGCAACTCGCCGGCGGGGCGGCGGGTCTGTCGGTCCACGTACACATGGACGAAATGGCCCCGCGCGGCACACAGCTCCTGGCCGGCGCCGAACAGCCCGACCTCATAGCGCACGCTGCTGCGCCCACGATGGGCCACGCGGATGCCGGCCTCAACCGTCTGCGGGAAGGCCAGGGGCGCAAAGTAGTGGCACTGCGTTTCCACGACCAGCCCGATGACCGCGCCGGCGTGGATATCGAGGGCCTGCGACTCAATCAGGTAGCCGTTCACGGCGGTGTCGAACCAGCTGTAGTACACGACGTTGTTGACATGGCCATACACGTCGTTGTCGCCCCATCGCGTGCTGATGCGGCAGAAATGCGGGTAGGCGCTGCGGGGCTCGGCGGCCGGGCGCGGGGCGTTCATGCCGGCCATTGTTCCATCACTTGATCACGCGGGGCATTCCAGGCCTGCCACTGCCTCAGGCACGCGCACAGGGTCTGTTCGTGCACGTCCACGGTGCGTTCCACCTCATGCCCGTAGCCCCCGGCCATGCTCACGGCCACTGGAATACCGCGCTCACGACAGGCCTGAAGCACGCGGCGGTCACGTTCGGCAAGGCCCTGCATCGTCAGCTTGAGGCGGCCCAGGCGGTCGCCTTCGTGGGGATCGGCACCGGCCACGAAGAACGCCAGGCCCGGCATCGCACCGTCGTGGGCTGCCCAAACGCGCTGCAGCGCCGTGTCCAAGGCAGCCAGGTATTCCGTGTCGCTGCATCCATCCGGCAGTTCCACATCCAGGTCACTGGGTTCCTTTCGGAAGGGAAAGTTGCGTGCGCCGTGCAGACTGAGGGTGTAGACGGTGTCGTCATGGGCAAAGATCGAGGCCGTGCCATTGCCCTGGTGCACATCCAGGTCGATCACCAACACGCGCAGCAAGGCGCCATGGCCGCGGCGGTGCCATTCCGCCTGCATGAGCCGCGCGGCCACAGCCACATCATTGAACACGCAGAAACCGCTGCCCTTGGCCGCATAGGCATGGTGGGTTCCCCCGGCCAGTTGGGCGCTGACGCCCTCGCGCAGGGCCACCCGTGCAGCGGCAATGGTGGCCCCCACCGAACGCCGCGCGCGCTCGGCCATGGCCGGGCTCCAGGGAAAGCCGATTTCTCGCTGCTGGGCAGCCGACAGCAGGCCTTCGGACACGGCCGTGACGTAGACCGGGTCATGGGCCAGGGCCAGCTCGCCGTCCAGCGCCGCTGGGGCCTCCTGCAGTTCGATGCCTGGCAGGCGACCCTGCACGCGGTCTCGCAACAGGCGGTACTTCTGCATGGGGAAGCGGTGGCCGGCCGGCAGGGGCAGCACGAAGTGGTCGCTGTAGAAGGCTTTCACAGGGCGCCAGTCTGCCAAGCCAGCCCCGCCTCGGCACCCGAGGGGCTTCCCCCGCAAAGGGCATCGGTCATCTGCAATTGCTGCGATGCAGCATCATGGTTGCTAAAGCCCACGAGATGCCATAAACTGTACGCATGCTGCGTTGCAGCAATTTTGGAATGAGGAGTAAACGATGCTGACCCCCGAACAAATGATGGCTGCTCAAAAGGCCAACATGGAAACCCTGTTGGGCCTGACCCACAAGGCCTTCGAAGGTGTTGAGAAGCTCGTGGAACTGAACATGCAGCTGGCACGCGCGGCCATGACCGACTCCACCGACACGGCCAAGGCGGCCCTGACGGTGAAGGACGCACAGGAACTGTTGGCCTTACAGGCTCAACTCCTGCAGCCCGCCGCCGAAAAGGCAGCCGCCTACAACCGCAGCCTCTATGAGATCGCGCAGGCCACCAACGCCGAGTGGATCAAGGTGGCCGAGGCACAGATGGCGGCGGCGCAGAAGAACCTGCACGCCATGATCGACACCGCGGCCAAGGGCGCGCCGGCCGGCAGCGAGACCGCTGTGGCATTGGTCAAGTCGGCTGTCACCGCGGCCAACAACGCCTTTGAGAGCGTGCACAAGGCAGCCAAGCAGGCCGCCGACATGACCGAGGCCAACCTGCAGGCCATGGCATCAAGCGCCATGGGGGCCGCCACGATGGCCGCCAAGCCAGCAGGCAAAGCCGCCTCCAAGTCCAGCCGCCGCAGCGCCTGAGGCCTCAGAGCGGCTGCGCCAAGGCCTTGACCCGTTCGCGGATCGCACCCACCTGCGACAAGGCCGCCTGGCGCCCGGCCTGAATCGCCCGTTGTCGGGCGGTGAAATCCGCGCTGCTGACGCCCACCAGGGCCGGTCGCACCACCACATCGGCCTCGCGCAGCTCGAACTGGTTGATGCTCTTGCCCATGATCGAGAACGTCTGCAGCAGCAGGCTGAAGGGGTCACCGGTCGGCTGTCCCTCAGGCTGGGTGGAAATGTCCACCGCCACCACCATCTCGGCGCCCATCTCACGCGCATAGCGCACCGGCACGGGCGACACCAAGCCACCGTCCACATACTCGCGATTGGCGATGCGCACGGGCTGAAACACCGCCGGCACGGCGCTGGAGGCACGCACTGCCTGGCCCAGATCACCGCGTCGGAACAGCACGCCCTGGCCTGAATCCAGGTCAGTGGCCACGATACCCAAGGGCATGGGCAACTGCTCGATCAGCTTACCCTGCGTCTGTTGCCGCACGTAACGGGCCAAGGCCTCACCGCGGATCACGCCACGCCCCGGAAACGACCAATCGGTGATGGCCGACTCGTCCATGCGAAGGGCCACCTTGGCCAGCTCGGTCCCGCTCAGACCCGACGCATAGAGGGCAGCCACCAGGCTACCGGCCGACGTACCGGCCACACAGTGAGGCTTGATGCCTGACTCCTCCAACACCTGAATCACCCCGATATGCGCGAAGCCGCGCGCTGCGCCGCCACCCAGGGCCAGGCACAGGCGGGGCGGCCGCTTAGCCACCGGGCCAGGCGCCGTGGCATCGGCGGCCACCGGGACTTCTGCAAGTGCAACGGGTGCAGGGGCGGTCGGTGCTGCGGTCGGTACTGCGGGTGGTGCTGCGGGTGGCGCAACCGGCCGAGATGCGCA